>Ga0334884_1003589_pt1 | contig 17245 bp, 11 predicted proteins | sample GraSluR1_MG_7_FD_207215 | JGI IMG/M metagenome (GOLD analysis project Ga0334884, IMG submission 207215) | Sludge microbial communities from methane-producing bioreactor in Wageningen University, Netherlands - Granular Sludge_12_05 R1 | ecosystem: Engineered > Bioreactor > Anaerobic >...
CCAATACCCCTGATTTGTGGGACACCGGGAAAATTGAATCCAACCGACAGCTTCACATTGAATATGAAGGGCAACCCCTTGATTCACGCCAGAAAGTTTACTGGCAAGTACGTGTGTGGGACAAGGATGACAATCCCTCAACTTTGTCAGATATCTTTCACTGGGAAATGGCATTGTTGAATCAATCAGACTGGAAAGGTATCTGGATCCAGGAAGACAAGGCACCAGTCGAGGATGAAAACCTGCTGTACGATGTCCACCCAGCTCCCATGCTTCGCAAATCGTTTGATCTCCGGGACGGTATCGTAAATGCACGGGCTTACATCGCAGGTCTGGGGTATTATGAATTGAAACTGAATGGTGAAAAAGTAGGTGATCTTAAACTGGAACCGGGATGGACCGCGTATCGGCACCGGGTATTCTACAGTGTATATGATGTTACCAATCATTTAGTTTCCGGTGAGAACGCGGCAGGTATCCTGCTTGGTAATGGTTGGTATAATCCACTCCCCCTGCGCATGTGGGGACGTTTTAATCTGCGCGAACACTTGGAAATCGGTGAACCTCGTGCCCTGTTACATCTGGAAGTTGAATATGAAGACGGTACAAGCGAACTCATTGTTACCGATACAAGCTGGAAAACAGCTCCTTCTGAAATCCGGAAAAATAACATCTACCTGGGTGAAATGATCGACATGCGTTTTGCGGAGCCAGGCTGGGATACCCCTGGTTATGACGACAGTAACTGGGGTTCAACTATAGAAGCAGAAGAAAATTTAGGCTTATTACAGGCCCAACCACTCCCACCCATTCGCATTATGGATACTATAAGCGCAAAAGCCATCACAGAACCGGAACCCGGTGTCTATATAGTTGACTTCGGGGAGAACCTGGCTGGTGTCATCCGATTGCAGGTTCAGGGCACTAGTGGAACGACCTTGCGTGCACGGTATGGTGAGTTGCTGTATCCAGATGGCACCCTGAATCCAATGACTAGTGTTTGGGGTCAGGTGAAAAACGTGCAGCATCCTGAAGGCTCACTCGCGCCATCGACAGCCTGGCAGGAAGACAATTTTATTCTGGCAGGTACCGGGAACCTGGAAATTTTCCAACCTCGATTTACATTCCATGGCTTCCGTTATGCGGAGGTTACCGGCCATCCTGATGTGCTTAAACTTGAAGATATCGTAGCCCTGCGCTTGCAAAGTGATGTCACTGCCGTGGGCCAGTTTGAATCTTCCAACCCGTTGTTAAATCAGATTCAGGAAATATCTGTTCGAGCGCTTGAAGGTAACCTGCATTCCGTACAATCGGATTGCCCAGCTCGGGAAAAATTTGGTTATGGTGGCGATATTGTGGCTGCTAGTGAATATGCCATGTTTAACAAAGACATGGCAGCATTTTATGTAAAGTCGGTGCGTGACTTTGGTGATGAAGTTCGCTCCAATGGAGGCATAACGGAAACGGCTCCTTTCGTTGGCATCGCTGACTGGGGTATGGGTGAAGACTCCTCACCGGTTGGTTGGGGCACGGTACATCCTCTGCTTTTATGGCAGTTGTATCAATATTATGGTGAGAAAAGCCTGCTTGAAGACCAGTATGAGATAGCCAAAGGCTGGGTTGAACTGATTAAAGAGACCAGTGAAGGGCATTTACTCAACAATTGTATCGGCGATCATGAAAGCATTGCACCCATCGAAAGAGAGGTCACTACCCCTGCTTTTTATTATTACAATACGGTGTTGATGGCACGATTGGCAGAGATTCTCAATAAGCCTTCTGACGTCGCCTATTATGAAGCACTGGCCAATGACATCAAGACAGCGTTTAACGGTGCATATCTGGAGGAAGAAACAGGAAAATATGGCTCCGGAACCCAGGCCAATCAGGCATTCGCGTTGTTTTTTGATTTGGTGCCAGAAGCCTACGAGCCATTTGTTTTGAATTACTTGCTTCAAGATATCAAAGAAAATCATGAAGGCCGTCTGAGTACAGGAATATTCGGCACAAAATACATGCTGCACACGCTTGCCGATCATGAAAATGGCGAAGTGGCTTACAACATTATCAATCATCGTGAATTCCCGGGTTGGGGGTACATGATCGAAAACGGTGCTACGACATTATGGGAACACTGGGCCTTCAGTGACAATACCTTCTCGCACAACCATCCCATGTTTGGCTCTGTCAGCGAATGGTTCTATAAAGTGCTGTTGGGAATACAGCCAGCTTTGGACGCGGAAGGATTTGATCGTGTTGCAATTCGTCCGCTCATCCCTGAAGACCTGGAATGGGTACAAGGTTCTTATGACAGTATTCGCGGGAAAATATCTGTGGCATGGAAAAAGCTAGAGAACAATCTGCATCTTGTAGTGGAGATTCCTGTAGGCGTAACGGCAGTTGTGCAAGTCCCCCATGCTGAAGGCGCTGAGGCTTTCGTTGATGTATCGTCTACTGAAGTTAAACAGATAGATAAAACAGCAACTTCAACACACTACACAATTGGCTCTGGTACCTATACCTTCACCAGTTCGTTATAATTCATTGCCAGAAAACAAACCCCTCTCTTATGATGAACAACCGCAATCAAAGAGAGGGGTTTTTCTATATTTGGTGATAATATTGTCTACCAGAAAATATGCGTCAGGAAACGCATTTGACTTGCGCTGTCAAGGGCTTCCAGATCAACAATCTCATACCGGTTGTCATTGATGTCAAAAATAATACGCCCATTTCTTCCACCTTCTACAACCGTCTGCCGCTCATAGCGTTTGGTGATAAAGCTCATGTCCCCTTTATCAGTCTTGACCTCCCAGATCAGGAAACCGATATTGTTTTTGTTTTCCTGTATGGAGTAGATTTCTTCAATATAGTGAATGAAATACCGCTTTGCCAATTCATATTCCGCAGCCAGCCTGGCACTGGGCGACAATTCCTTGAGGCGTCGAATCATGCCTATTTCCCTGTGCTCCAGGGCTGTATCACCAGTCCATAAAGCAATATATTCTTGAGGTCTCGATATTGGGAAACAACGGTAAGCCCGAACATGATCGTACGATTCACCCTTATAGGTAATTCGCAGGTCCCCTGTTGCCAGAGGATACATGTGTAGTTCTTTTGGGTCCAGGTATTGAATCGTCGGTACGAGCGTATTCCGGGCGTGTCTCGGTGTCGCGTCCTTGTTGGCTTCCCATTCCTGATGCAGCTTTTCTTTGGCAGTTACACTCAGGGCATCCACACTGGCGCTCCCTGCCAGTTCCATCTGGGTTTCAACCAGCTTTCTATAGATACCGTCTTCTGCCATAAGCTCCGCGTGTGAACCTTGTTGCCGAATTTCACCGTCTTCAAAAACAAGAATACGATCACAATTTTTAAGGGTTGAAATTCGATGCGCTATGGCTATGGTTGTACGGCCATGACTCAGTGCTTCCAATGCTTTTTGGATTTCCCGCTCAGAAATGGTATCGACACTGGATGTTGCCTCGTCCAATATCAATATGCGGGGATTGTGTACCAGGGCACGCGCTATCGCGACACGCTGGCGTTCACCACCGGACAGACCGGCACCACGCTCACCCAGACGAGTATCATACCCATCATGATTCCGAACGATAAACAGATGGGAGTTAGCCTGCAATGCGCCATTCATCAATTGTTCAGGAGCAACCTCCGGATTACCATAGGCGATGTTCTCCGCAATAGTTCCTCTGAAAAGATAGGGGTCTTGTGCCACCAGGCCAATCTGGCGGCGCAGGCAACGTTGCTGAATTTGACGAATCGATATATTGTCCAGGGTTATTTCGCCCTCTGTGGTGTCGTAAAACCGCATGACCAACCCTACGGTTGTGGACTTACCACTACCGCTGTGGCCGACAATACCAACCATTTCTCCCGGATTCACGCGGAAAGAAATTTCACGCAAAACCGGGATATGGGGATCGTACCCAAAAGTAACACTTCTGAACTCAACAGCGCCTTGCAACTCAATTTCTATTGCTTCTTTGTTTTCTTTAATTTCAGGTTCTTGGTCCAGGATTTCAAATACCCGGTGTGCTTGGGTCGTGAACTGTGTAAACCAGGTAGACATCTGGGTCAATGAGTTCAAAGGCGCGTAAAACATCCCCAGATATCCAAGAAACGCTATCAAATCACCAATACTGGGAGCCATCTCGCCAGCATCCAGAATTTGTGTACCACCATAAAACCAGATGAAATAGCTGCCTAACTGAAAGACAAAACCCATGGAAGGATAAAACATGGAATTGGCATAACCAACCCGCATACCCACATTAAAGAAACTGCCACTGACTTTACCGAAGCGAGCCTCTTCACGTCTTTCCTGCGCAAAAGCTTTCACTACGCGTATGCCAGACAACGCTGCGTGGAGGGAGCTGTTCAAGTCGGAACGGGTACTCCAATACTTGCGCCACAATGGCACAACCCATCGATAAAACAACACCGTTGACAGCATGACGACTGGTGCTGGAACACATGCGATGATGGCCAGCCACCAGTTTGTGGAAAACATGGCAAAGGCAACACCGATCACAAGCAATATCTGGAAGCCAAATCCTGATGTCAACTGATTGATGAAAGCCTGCAAGGTTTCTACATCTTGCGTACAACGTGTCATCAAGGTACCTACGTGCTGTGTCTCATGATAACGTACCGCAAGTTCCTGGTACTTTTGGAATACTTCACGCCGCAAATCGTATCCGAGCTTGTTGTTTATCCACACCGACAACGATTCACGGAAAATACCGATGATTGAGCCCACAAATGTCGTAGCAGCCAATAACCCTACCAGCAAATACAACCATTGCAGACGTGTTTCCAGGTTAAAATAAATCGTCAGTTGTTCAAACCAGGCTGGCGCATTATCACGTCCCTCAAATACTTGGTCTATAAGGACTTTGGTCAGTTGCGGAGGCACCAGCATCAACAAAATGGTACATACCACCAGAAACATCGCCATGAGCGTATAGGGCCAATAACTTTTGGTGTAACGGAGAAATCTGAAAAACACAGTACCTCGACGCACACGGATATGTGGCGCATCGGCACCTTTTGCCGCAACTTCCTGTTCAGCTTCAGCACGTGCCTCAGCTTCGGGCTTTACCGTGACCTGTCGGCCAATTGCCAGGGATCGTATTTGTGCTGCCACTTTTGCGAATTTGTCTGCATGTTTGTTGGAAAAGCGCACAATTTCTTCGTAAATATCATCTATTTTCGCTTCAAGGAAGCCGGACCCTACCCGTGAGTCCGTGCGGGCGGTCTCTATGTCGGCTATAGCAATATCTTTTGACAATACGGCCTGTTCTTCTTCAGGATCGATCAAAAAGATATAAATATGCGTATTGGTAACGATAATCCATGATTCTGAATATTCACCGGCTATATCCAGATCGGTGTCTGTGGCTATCAGGACAGATTCGGGATCAATCCCACGTGCCAAAACCGCCTTACGAACTTCGAGCGGCATGGTACGCTTCAATACATTGGAAAGTTTTGCTTCCAAGAAGGATTCTATGGCTTCATGAGAAATACTACGTCGTGTGGCGCGGGAGGCAGAATCTCGAACCTTACGTGAACTACCAGAACTACCTTGATACGAGGAGCCGGAAGTATTCTGATTTGATTTTATATCTGAGTCGCTTTTCCGACCTGAATTTTTAGAACTTTTCTCGCTTGATTCCGAATCTTCGGATGGTTGTGATCCGGTATTTTCGGAATTCGATGAAGGCTTTTGTTCGTCTGTTGAATCACTTGACATAATATTTGATATACCCTGTTGACCCTTACCCATACAACAATACCCACCACGATGGTGGGTAAATAACCTGGTGGAAACACAAGAACGAAGGTGTTCTACATTATTCCAATCTGTAATAATAATTTCAAGACATACTCTGGTGTTGAACTTTCTTCAAGATAATTTTTTATCACCGGGTGTATTAATTCGGTACTCTCAGCCATAATCCACATTAAATCATAGAATTTTAAACAAATTGGATCCGAATTTTATGCAATAATATCTTGTAAAATTTGCATCACTAAATCGTACCCGGAAAAAACATGAATCGCAACTTTATCTTGGATTTTTAACAAAATCCAGTAAAATACAACTCTATAATACTCTTGTTTAGTGCTGTGTCGGGTTATAAGATGGATTTCAGGTCATAGATTCAGCTTTCTCATAACTCAAAGCATCAGAAGCCATTATTTTGTTATACTCTTCAGGGCTGTTTACTGACGCAGAGCAATTTTTAATCCATTTGGTTATTCTTAAAAGCAACAAATATTTGTATCTGGAAAGAGATTGGTTTTTATGCTCACTGCAACATTACGCTTGAATTGTCATGATGTGCCAGGCATTGTATACCACGTATCAAAGTTTATTTATGAGCACGGTGGAAACATCGTGCATGCACAGCAACACCGTGAAGAAATTGATCAACGCTTTTTTATGCGGGTTCATTTTGATTGCAGCGAAATCAAGGTGGACAAAGATACCCTCCGCGCAGCGTTGGCTGAGCTCGCAAAACAATTCAATATGGAAACGCAGTTGTCCTTTTCTGATGAACGCAAGCGATTGGCCATCATGGTATCCAAATATGATCATTGTTTGTATGATCTGTTTTTACGACACCGATATGGAGAAATTGGTGCTGACATCGCCTTGGTGGTGAGTAACCATCCGGATTTAAAACATATTGCTGAAACATTCAACACCCCATTTGTTTATTTGCCTGTTAAGGAGGCAAACAAAGAGAATGTAGAAGAAAAAACGCATGAAATTTTTCAAGACAATGGTGTTGATTTTGTTGTATTAGCACGTTACATGCAAATTCTGAGCCCTTATCTTGTACAGCGTTATCGTCATCAGATCATCAACGTACACCATGGTTTCCTTCCTGCTTTCAAAGGGGCCAAACCATACCATCAAGCATATATTCGCGGTGTTAAACTTATTGGAGCTACCAGCCACTATGTTACTGAAGAGCTGGACATGGGGCCTATAATCGGGCAGGAAATTATTCGCGTTAACCATAGCCACAGTGTTCAGGACCTGATTGCCATGGGCCGTGATGTTGAAAAGAAGGTATTAGCCGAAGCTGTTCGCGCACATGCTGAAGACCGTATCATGGTCTATAGTCATCGCACTATCGTTTTCGACTGAAAAATGAATTTTAACCATGCATATAAAGAATGATTAGAAAACACAAACTATGAATATATTGGGTATATCTGCATATTATCACGACAGTGCCGCTGCTTTGACGGTTAATGGAGAGATTATTGCGGCAGCACAGGAAGAACGGTTCTCGAGAAAAAAGCATGACCCCCGTTTTCCGGGACATGCCATTGCGTACTGCCTCGAGGAAGGCAAGCTGGACATCAATGATCTCGATTATATTGTTTTTTATGACAAGCCCTATATAAAAATGGAACGGTTGTTGATGACGTATCTTGCAGGTATTCCCTGGGGTATCCGTTCTTTCTATGAGCAGCTTCCCTCCTGGCTCAGTGAAAAAATGTTTATGCGGAAAACACTTCGTAGAGAGTTGGGGTATAAAGGAGAAATTTTGTTCTCAACCCACCATCTCTCCCATGCGGCGGCTGCCTTTTTTCCCAGTCCTTTTGAAGAAGCAGCCTTCATCACCGTTGACGGCGTTGGTGAATGGGCTACGACTACCTTTGGCACTGGCCAAGGCAACAAAATCAGCATTCTAAAAGAAATCAATTTTCCCCACTCGCTGGGGCTGCTGTATTCTGCCTTTACCTATTTTACGGGATTTAAGGTTAACAGTGGTGAGTATAAGCTGATGGGTTTGGCACCATATGGCAAGCCCACGTTTGTAGACACAATAAAGCGTAATCTAATTGATATTAAGGACGATGGTTCGTACAGACTGAACATGAAGTACTTTGATTATTGCTCGGGTACGCGAATGACCAACCGCCATTTCGATACACTGTTTGATGGGCCACCACGGAAAGGTGAAAGTAAAATCACCCAGCGTGAAATGGACCTGGCAAAATCAATTCAGGAGGTCACCGAAGAGGTCATGCTAAAGATAGCCCAGCATGTTCACAAAGAAACAGGCATGGAAAATCTTGTACTGGCTGGTGGAGTCGCCTTAAATTGCGTGGCAAATGGCAGGATACTTCGAGAAGGGCCGTTTAAAAATGTCTGGGTACAACCTTGTGCAGGGGATGGTGGCAACGCGCTGGGCGCCACATTGTTTGCCTGGCATCAGCTGTTGGAGCAGCCCAGAAAACCAGAACCTATGCGGCAGAAAGCATCGTATCTGGGGCCAGTCTATGATGACGCGAAGATACAAGCTTATCTGGACAACAACAACATTCCCTATACACAACTTGAAGAGTATGATCTGTGTAATCAAGTTGCTGAATTGATAGCTTCTGTAAATGTGGTTGGCTGGTTTCAAGGGCGCATGGAATTCGGTCCCCGTGCACTCGGCGCACGCAGCATACTTGGAGACCCGCGATCACGTGAAATGCAATCTGTCTTGAATCTCAAAATCAAGTTTCGTGAATCGTTTCGTCCATTTGCGCCTTCTGTACTGGTAGAGCATGCGGATTCTTGTTTTGCATTGGAGGGCCATGTCAGCCCCTACATGCTGTTGGTGGCCCCCGTAATAGAACAACGTCTGAATACACTGAGTGACGAAGACCAAAAAGCAGCCGGTTTTGATCAGCTCAAGGTGATTCGCTCTGATTTGCCTGCCATAACCCACGTTGATAACTCTGCCCGGATACAGACCGTATCTGAAGTGGCCAATCCCCGGTACCATCAACTCATCAAAAAGTTCTATGAGAAAACGGGGTGCCCAGTACTGATCAATACTTCTTTCAATGTACGGGGAGAACCTATAGTATGTACGCCTGCGGAAGCTTTCACCTGTTTTATGCGTACCAATATGGATTATTTGGCCCTGGGTTCGTTTTTGCTGGATAAGAAGGCACAAACCCCCTGGGAAGATAAAGACAATTGGCGTGAAGAATTTGAGTTGGACTAAAGAGAAAAGCGAATTGTAACATGCATATTGACATAGACACATCTGACAAGAAAGAACAGCGAAAATTCGGGTTGCTGATGGCTGCCGCCATTATGGCTCTGGGTCTGATTCGTTGGGCATTTCATGGATTCTCCGGATTTCCAGTATATTTTTTTATCGTTGCCAGCGTATTTTTATTATTGGGCTTGCTGTTGCCATTTACCTTAAAACGTGTATTTGATGTCTGGCTCCGGTTTGCTGTCGTGCTGAATTGGTTTATGACACGACTTTTTTTGACCGTCGCCTTTTATATGCTCATAGTACCCATTGGTATAATATTCCGTCTGTTTGGTGAAGACCCCATGAAACGCAAGTGGAAACCGGAGTCTGATTCCTATTGGGAGGAGCCGGAAGATCAGCCCAGTGACTTTAATCGGTATCGAAAAATGTTTTAAGCGCGGTCAATGTCACGCCAGCATTGTTTTATGGTGCAAGATAATTGATAGCGCTGGATAGGTGTCGTTTTTACGACTGTAAGGATTTATCATGATGTATTGGTTAACCTATTGCCTGGTTGGAATTAACAGTTACTTTGCAATGGGTGACACAGAATTGCTCATTTCGACCGAAGCACTGGCAGCGCGACTGAACGACGTAGTTGTTGTGGATGCCCGGGACAGAAATTCCTATATCACAGGCCACATACCAGGAGCAGTTAACCTACACTTCGCGGAACTATCTGAAACGCGTGGTGGTGTGTCCGGTATGCTTCGTTCTGATGAAGCGCTACGTGAATTACTGGCAAGCCGTGGTCTGGCACCTGAAAGCCATATAGTGATATATAGTGCCATGGAAGATGCTTGGGATTTTGTAATGGCTGCACGACTTTTTTACATCTTAGAATATTTTACGTATCCAAGTGTTTCCATTTTGGATGGTGGATTCAATAAATGGATAAATGAAGGACGTTCACAAAATACCGGGAGTGGTTCTGTAACGCGTATCAATTCAGATAGCATCTCTGAGATACTAAATGCTGAAATCCTTGTGGATAAAGATGAAGTTCTAAAGGTATTAAATCAACGTGATGTTGTATTATCAGACCAGCGTAACTATCTGGAGTATTCTGGCCAAAGCCCACGTAGTAACGGTCACATACCAGGAGCCATATCCCTCCCGTTTACATCGTTTTTTGCCGGTCCACAAAACTTGTTTAAGACCGGAGAAGAGCTACTTGAACTGCTGACAACCGACGAAATCAATACATCCACTAGGATTATCACCTACTGCAACAGTGGCCACACTTCCTCTGTTGGTTATTTTGGTTATCGTTTGGCAGGGTTTGAGAATGTAGCCATGTATGATGGTTCTATGTTGGACTGGACACGCGATGCAGCATTCCCTGTAGTACGAGGTGAATAATATTTTAAAACGCAGTAGAGTATAATCCATATTAATTTGTGCTGTTTTACTTCTCTTGGAACTGGAATATTGTACAACATGTACAAGAAATAATGTCGTACGGTGGAAGCGCCAGATTGATGACGAAAAGGGTAAAACAATGTCAACGCAAATCACTAACGAGCATACTATAACACAACGTAATCTGTTCAAAAAAGGGATTGCATTGTCCACGATCACGTTAGTTTTAATTGTTCTTTTCTTGTTTGCTAGGTATTACTTTAGGTTGATACCATTTGGAGAACCTATCGTTATCGCAACGAATACTGGACCTGATGGAACTGATATCATCATCACTAAAATTTTTCATGGCGACCCATTAGAACCTTATATAATTGACTTTTGGTATCGTCCACCATCATCCGATTTATGGTATTGGCATTATATAGACCATGAAGCATTGCCCTGGAAATGGGAAAATATTCAAATCTTCTTTAATAGCGAAGGTTTTGCAGATATATTTAGGAGTGACGACTTAATTGGATCATTTGATCTTACTTCACATTTCTTCATTTTAACTTACGACAAGAGAAACAGGGAAGTAGAGGCTACTGGCCGGCATACTGCGAAGCATCCATTGTTGTTATCAATATCTGAAAGACGAAAAATGTAGCACTTAATAAATGTTACAATTTCCACATACTGAAATGAGTAATAAATTTATCTTAGTTATTTTGTCTATTTCTGCTGCGTTATCAGCGATATGGAATGTCGCTGAAGAACCAATCGCAAGTAATTGGCAAGAAAAGTATCTCATATTAACTTTATGGATTATTCCACTTTTTATTAATTGCTTGTGGGGCACACTGGCAAAAAACAGTGCATACAGGAGAGATAGCAGAAATTTATCTATAGTATATTTTGTAATATACGGATTCTATGCATTGAATGGATCATCTGCAAATGAGATAGCTGGTGCGGAACACATGCACTTGTTTATTATTCCATTTTTCGTGCTGACTATACAGTGTTTTGTCATGTTATATGACACTGTTCGGCATTACAGTAAAAACAGATAAAAATTTAGTATTTATTTGCTGAATGCATGCCCATTCCTAAATACAACGTTAAGCCTGTTCTCACACTAAAAAAATCTCCCTTGTGGATTACAAATAATTTATCCTGTGCAAGCATTCTTGACCAGTTTGTTCTCAGCTCTAGTTCTATCGGCTTCTATGGTGGACTTCCAATTCTGCATTCCACTATGATCAATGTGAATTGCTTGCTAATCTGTGGAATTACGTATTTAGTGGATACTACCTATAATCTGATTCCACATGGATTAGAATTTTATGCATATTGAATCGGGTATCTCCCGTAATATCGAACAATTCGATTCTGGAAAGGATTTTTATATGAAATACAGAAGATTCGGAAGGACCGACTTACAGATACCTGTTATCAGTTGTGGCGGTATGCGGTATCAGGAAACCTGGAATGATGAAGAATCGGTTTCGGAAGAAAGCCAGCTGAATCTGGAAAATTGTATACGCCGCGCGCTGGAGCTGGGTATAAATCATATTGAAACAGCACGTGGGTATGGTTCCAGTGAATACCAATTGGGTCATATCCTGCCCCAATTGCCACGTGAAGAACTGATTGTACAGACCAAAGTCGGCCCCACGGATGAGGTGCAACCATTTATAGATAATTTTGAGCGCTCGATGAAACTGCTGAAGCTGGATTACGTCGATCTGTTTGCGTTTCATGGCGTCAATAGTCAAGTTGAATATGAGCGTACACTGAAGTGCCTTGATACCGCTTTGAAATGGAAAGATGAAGGCAGGGTTCGTAACGTCGGATTCTCTACACACGGCAGCACACAAACAATTATTGATACCATCAATCTGGGATGTCTTGATTATGTCAACCTGCACTGGTATTACATCTTTCAGGATAATTGGCCCGCTGTATTGGAAGCCAGGAAGCAGGACATGGGCGTGTTCATCATCAGCCCCAACGATAAGGGCGGATTGTTGTACCAACCCACCCAGAAATTGATGGAACTATGTCATCCTCTTCATCCCATGGTATTTAATGGGCTTTTTTGCTTGTCGCATCCGGAAGTGCATACATTAAGTTGCGGCGTGGCAAAACCGGAAGATTTCGATATTCATATCGAAACTGTTGAGAAGCTTGATCAGGCTACAGAATTGATTCCACCTGTAATTGAGCGTCTGGAAAACGCGCTGGCCGAAACCCTGGGAGCGGAATGGGCAAACACCTGGCATGTAGGCTTGCCGGAATGGGAAGACACACCTTCTGAAATCAATATCCCCATGATTTTACGGTTGCGAAATCTGGCATTGGCCTACGATATGGTGGAATACGGCAAAATGCGCTATAACCTGTTGGGCAATGGTGGTTCCTGGTTTCCCGGACAAAAGGCTGATAAACTGGACACATTGAATTTGTCTGCTTGCCTTGCGCGCTCTCCCCACGCCGATAAAATTCCGGGTTACCTGGCAGAAGCACATCAAATGCTGGCAGGTGAAGAGAAAAAACGGCTTCAGGAAAGCTGAAAACTTGCACCTGTTGTAGAAAACCTTGCTGAAAGTCAACAAGTCAATAAGATATGTGAAGGATTTTTTTTAGAATCAGATGATAATGATTGAACTTGCACAATGAGAAGGGGACAGCATGAAGTTAACTAATAGCTTTATTTCAACTCTGTACTCACTGACGATGCTGACAGTCATAATGGCATATGCAAATGTATCGGCGGGTTCTGAAAGCCAATGGAAACCATTTGCTGAACCCTATTTATTTGTGCCAGAACTTAATGTTTACATCCCTGACAAAAGTGAGCTTTCTAAAAGTCTGCGTGTTGCTGCATTTTTTAACCATGAATACATACAAATCCGTTTTCAATTCGATACCGATCATCCGAGTTGGTATCACGACTATCTGGTATATGAAAACGGAAATTGGAACCGCCTGGGTCATGGTGTGCCCGGTCCAGAAAAGTATGGAATGTATGAAGACCGTATTGCCATGATGCTGGATGACGGTTCTGTTCCAGGCTTCGCTAAATATGGCGGCTATGTTGTGATGCACCCCGGTATTGCTGGTCGAACGGATGAAGCACCCACAGAAGAAGTGCGCGCCCACCCCTGGCACGGTGTTCATTTGGGAGAGGAAGAGGTCACCAAGTTTATTCTCCCATCGCGTATAGCACCTGCCGAATCAGATCTATGGCGAAATATTAAACCGGCAGAGGCGCTTACAGACTTGCAGAAAGCAGGGATTTTCATTGACACCTGGCAGTGGCGAGCACATCGCAGCAATCCAATCGGATGGGCAGATAACGGTTATATACTGGACGCAAGACAGGGTGCTGCCGGGCAGAGTATGTATTCAACGAACTGGTCTGATGAAGACAGCTCTCCATTATTTATGTATGATATAGAAAAAACCGGTATGCACGCACTGTCAAAAGACACCTTGTTGAATCGCGCCTATTCCCAAGATGAGTATTACTACCTGGCTGATGACTTTGCCATACCGTATGATCCGACCCATCCTTGGCAAGAGGGCGATGTTATCCCAAGACGTATCCTGCAAGAACCCTCTGGCAATCGCGCTGCAGTCAAGGCAAATGGCCGCTGGTCTCAAGGCACCTGGGATGTTGCTCTGACTAGAAAGCTCCAGATGGAAAATACTATGGACAGCAAGTCGCTTGAGCCAGGTCATACTTATAATGTCGCATTCGCCGTTCATACTGGTGCAACCCAAGGTCGATGGCATTATGTTTCGATGCCGTTGCAATTCAGTTTAGGCAATCAAGGTCACATAATTGCACAAGAAGTTACAGGTGATCTGGATGAGGCAGAAAATGAAAAGTGGGTAGACATTCCTCTCTTTTATGTCGGGCAAGCAACTTTTAAGCAATTAACAGATGAGAGTCATGAAGTATATAAAGCATTGCAACAAGCTCAATCAGACCCACTTAACCCTGAGGCAATCTACGCTCTGACTGAAGCATTGGTTGATCATGAAAAGACCTGGCTAACAGAAGCTGGATATATCGAAGAGTGACTCCTTATGAACTAATTTGAACATCAAACCGATTTAGATGATAAATTTCTACAGCCTGTCGATGAAACGAACCATATTATCTGAACTCGCCCGGGTGACGCCGTTTTAATTCTGGCACTGCCGCGCCGCGTCCTGTAGCTTCCAGTCTTTTACAATAATCGGGCAGGAAACCATTGGCGTGAAATGGGCCGCCTTCCTGCATCACCGTCCATAACGGGTCTGTGGCATGTCCAGCAGGCATACTTTGCATCATTTCATCCTGCCAGGAAAGCAGTCGCCAGGCGGCTTCCTGACAAATGTGTGGATGCGTTTCTGCGAGGTCATTTTGCTCATAGGGGTCTTCATCCAGATTAAAAAGCATTTCTTTGGGAAAAAGATGATACCCGTCGTGGTACGTTCGAATGTACAACCAGGGACCAAAGCGTACTGAACGCTGGCAGACATGGGCGCACTGGCCGATAATCAATTCATCCCGTTTGCTATAAGGAGTCCCGGTCATGGCGCCTGCAAAACTCAGGCCATCCCACCGGGGGTGATGCTTCTGATTAAGCAAATCAGCAAAGGTAGGCGCAAGATCGAGGTTGTAATGAAAATTTGAATCCACTTTACCGGATTGCCCACCAGGCCACCGAATTATCAGAGGAATGTGGCAGGTCGCCTGGTCTGCGGTGCCATGCTCGCCATATATCCCCAATTCCCCCATGTTTTCGCCATGATCACCCATGATTACGATAGCAGTGTCATCCAATATGCCCAATTGTTCGAGTCGCTCTAATAACATCCCGATATGGGAGTCCATGTAGCGTATACCACAGTCATAACCATCCATCATTCTGCGTAAATCATCCATACTACGTAATGCGCCCGGATGCCTGGGGTATTGCAGGTGGGTGGCGTCGTCATACATATTAATCTCGTGCGCGCTGTGTGGCCCAACATGGTTGAGATGGGTCTTGAATACGTCTTCTGTTATCCAGTCAGGCAGTGGTTCCTCGGCAAATGGATTCCCAAAAGATTCCGGGGCACGGTAAGGTGTATGGGGGTCCCAATAATTAATATGAAGATACCAGTTGTCTTCATGGGCATGTTTGTCAAGCCAGTCTTCTACCACCGGAGTCACTTCTTCGGCAGACTCCATCCCCCAATGACCTGTGTTATAGACTTCATTGAAGCCCGCATTAAACCACCAGGCGGAGTGTCGTTCAGAAAAAGGACTGATGGATGCTGTGTGAAATCCTGCCTTGCGAAATATATTGGTGAATGCCTGACCGCTTCGTAAGAAGTCGCAAAATCCACGCTGTTCACCATCTATGCGCAGGTCTGCCGCAGTACCTGCATGCCCAACAACACCGGAGTGTATCCCGAATTGTCCCGTAATCCAGGATGCGCGTGATGGTAAACAGGGAGCATCGGAACAATAGTGGTTGGTAAATCGCACACCCTCTTGGGCAATGCGATCGATGTTCGGTGAGGTATTTCGGCGATATCCATAACATCCCAGATGATCCGGTCGGAGCGTGTCCAGGTCCAGTAGTAAAACGCGCATCAATTTCTTCCTCCAATTAATGGGTAGAGCAAAACAATATGGTATTTCGATACGCTACATAGTAGCACTTTTTTACAGCGTCAATTCCAACAGCTTTATAGAGCACTTTGGGTTTGTGCGGGCTATGTGCGGGTTTTGTGCAATAATAGTCGAATGAACAGAAATTTTTTTGCTATATTATTTTAATTATTACTATTTGTATTTCTTGAAAAGATTTACATCACTTCATGTTTTACTTTTATAGTCCTATCCGGTATGATTTGATCTAAGGTATATCTGGTTTTTTTGTTCTTTGGTGATGGACAAATTATAGCTGACACTACGATGAAGTATTGGAGTACTGATATATGGGACATAAAAATTTTGTGTATGAAGCGAGCCGGCGTGGTGATCAAGACAGCATGTATGTCTCAACAGATATGAAATCGCTCTCGAAGGGAAGACGCATTGCGACCCGCACAGAAGTATGTCGCCCGGCGTTGATTTGGGAAATGAACCATGGATTTCAACCAGACACCTCGGTGCAGAAATTACGCGGTGTAGTGCTCGATTTGAACCCATATGGCATGAAGATACGTACCATCAATGAGTTGGAAGTTGAAACACAGTGGTACATTCAACTGATGCGTGACGATGAATTTCGTATTCCGCTATCTCAACCAATCAAAATTAAAGTTGTCCGAAAGGTAAATGATTACACTGGTTTTTTTGATCAGGGAGTTCAAGTGCAATTGACGAAAATTGTCAAGATTTTCAATGCAAAACAGGATATGGTCGCTCGACCCAATCCCCGTCGCTACCTGCCACCCAAAATGCATACCGCAGACTTAACTAGAAGCAGATTGGACAGACGTCGTGGATAAGCATACGATTCTGGTAGTAGATGATGAACCTGATGTAGTAACACTTATCGAACATATACTCATTGGAGAAGGGTATTTGGTTCTACCGGCATATGATGGAATCAGTGCATTGGATATAGCTGTTCGCAAAAAACCCGACTTGATACTACTCGACCTGATGATGCCGACCATGAGTGGCTATGAGGTTTGCGAGCAAATCAAAAATAATCCGGCAACGGCTTCTATACCTGTAGTTTGTATCACTTCAGCCCACACAGCAACAGCAAGAGACAATAGTCTAAAAGCCGGTGCGGAAACACTCATCACCAAGCCTT
>Ga0334884_1003590_pt1 | contig 17232 bp, 9 predicted proteins | sample GraSluR1_MG_7_FD_207215 | JGI IMG/M metagenome (GOLD analysis project Ga0334884, IMG submission 207215) | Sludge microbial communities from methane-producing bioreactor in Wageningen University, Netherlands - Granular Sludge_12_05 R1 | ecosystem: Engineered > Bioreactor > Anaerobic > Unclassified...
CGTCGGGTTCGCTGCCGTCGAGCTCCGTGACGTCAGGAACGACCAAGTCGGAGTTCGAGGTGTCCTGGGTGTCGGCGGGCTTGGGGTCCGATGTCTCGTCGTCACAGGCGGCAACGGCGAAGATCGAGAGCGCCAGGGCCAGCATGAGCGCCAGGCGGAGGCTTTCGTTGTTTTTTCGAGAAAAGTTCATGTGTTCTCCTTCAGCTACAAGTGATGCTGCGCAGTGGTGACACGCGCAGCCAACCCAACGCAGGGCTTCATAGCGGATTGTCTGGCCGCCTACAAGAGCAGCGGCAAATTGGTTGGCCTTGTGAGCTGCCATCGATGTGATCGTCGCGCAGCAGGCGTGGCCGCTCAGGCAGGCGCGATGATGGCCTGCTCGCCGCTGAGGTAGATCAGGGCGTTCTGGTGGGTGCCCCGCAGCGTGCCTTGCCCCCACACGGCGCAGTGGTCCAGGTGGCAGCCGCGCTGCAGGTGGATGTGGCCACTCAGGGCGACGTTGGGGCCGATGACGACGTCTTCATCCAGGTGCAGGTGCCCGGCGACATGAACGGGGCCATCCATGTGCGCGCCCGCCATCCCCGTGATCTCACCTGCGCCCAGGGCGGCTCCAGCGACGCCCGTGGCGCTGTCGACGCCCGGGAGACACCAGGGCATGGCGAGTACTGTGGCTTGTGCGCTGAGGTAACGCGCTGGGGTCCCGAGATCGGCGAAGAAGGCCGTCGTGAGGTAGGCGCCAATGGCTGCCCCCTGGGCTAGCAGGGCCGGATAGACCCGGGTCACCAGGCAGTCTGGTCCGGCGGTGGCGATGTGCTCGAGCACCCGCGGCGACAGGATGTGTACGCCCGAAAAGGCGTGCTCCATGAGGGGCGGCGCCAGACGAGGACCTTGGTGCTTGAGGATCTGCACCACCGCCCCCGATTGGTCAGTGAAGACCCCGCGCAGGTCCATGCCGGGCTCGCGGACTTTCAGTACCAAGGTGACGTCGACGCCCGAGGCCAGGTGGGCGGCCACGATGGGCCTGAGCTCGGCCCCCAGGAGCACATCGCCATGACAGAGGACCACCGTCTTGTCCGGGCCGAGTCGGCGCCAAAGTTCGCGCAGCCCACCGCCGGTGCCGAGGATCTCTCCCTCTTCGGTGTGGCTGGTCAGGGTGAGGGCCGGGGCCAGCGGCTGCAGCGCGGCGTCCATGGTGTGGGGTAGGTGGTGATAGTTGGCGCCGACGGTGCTGATGCCTGCCCGGGCGAGGTTGGCGAAGGCGTAGTGAGCCAGCGGCCGGCCGAGAAAGGGGAGAGCTGGCTTGGCGAAGTGCTCCGTCAGGGGGCGCAAGCGCGTGCCGAAGCCGGCGCACAACACGACGCCAACGACGCCTTCTGCCTGAGGCGAGGTGAGCGCGAAGGGGTGGGCTTGGGGCGAGGGCATGGTGAAATCTCGTTGAAGCCTAGCCACGAGGCTGGCGTTGCGGAGCGCTGGCGATGAAGGATGGGGCCCTCAACGCAAGGCGCGCGCGGCCCGTGAGGCCGTTCGCGACTTGGCCATGGCCCGGGCGCTGCGGTACTGGTCCTTGGCCTGCTCGAAGTAGGCGATGGCCTTGGCCGGGTCTTCCTCGGCGAGGAGCTCACCCATGGCCATGGCGAGGTCAGCCGCAGCCTCATCTCCTTGAACCAGCTCCGCTGCGGCCTGTAAATGTTGGAGCGCTTTGGCGCGCTCCCCGGCGGCGCTGGCCACCTTGGCTTGGGCCCTGAGGGCACGCAGCCGCAAGTGGCCGAGGGCGTGCGTTTCGATGAGCGCCGCGGCCTGAGCCACGTCTGCCTGAGCCGCAGCGGCCTCATCTTCAGGCGTGGTTTCAACCACATAGAGCAGCAGCTCTGCTTCCACGTCCGCGATTTTGGCGCGCTCCTCGGGGCTTATTTGGGCCAGCGCCTCTTTGGCCGCGGCGAGAGCGGGCGCGGCTTGGGCGGCGCGGCGCTGCCCCATGTGGGCTTGGGCCAAGAGGAGGTTGACCTTGATCCGGTCGCGAGGCTCGCCTTGGTCGCCCAAGTAAGCGCTCGCGTCTTCGAGATGAGTCAGGGCCTTGCGCCCTTCGCCGCGCTGGATCATGGCGTCGATGAGGAGGAGACGGGCGTGGTTGGCGCGGGCCGCTTCGTTGCCCTTGTCAAAGGCCTCGAGGGCATCTTCAAAGGCCGAGATGGCTTTCTTGGGGTCCTCGAGGCCGAGGTGCGCCTGGCCGGCGAGCAGGGCGAGTTCAGCGCGGCCTGTGGTCTTGCGCAGAGAGCGATAGAGCTTGTCTGCATCTTTGACACGGCCGAGGGCGTCGTTCCAGGCGCCCCCGCGGAGGTCGATGCGCGCCAACGCTGCGAGCACCGTGGCCCGTTCGCTGTTCTGTTTGCGCCCGAGGCGGTCGAGGGAACTCAGGAGCCACTCCCGGGCCTCGCCGTCTTGGTGGCCCTGCTCGAGGGCGAGGGCGTAGTTGAGGACATCCTCGACGGCGAGCTGCTCGCGCGCGGCGGGGTCCGCGGCCAGGTAGGCCATGGCCTCCTTGTGCTGACCGCGCTGGAGGAGGGCCAGGCCAAGGGCGGAGCGCCCTTCGGCCAAGATGCTGGCATCGGGGGTGGCCGCCTCGAGGGCCTGCATGGCCAGGCGGAGCTCGGCCAGGCGCTCGTCGCTGCCGTCGAGGGCCACGCGGGCCATGGCCTGCCCGACTTGAGCTTGTAGGAAGTCCGATTCCACCAACAGGGGTGAGGCCATGACCTCGTTGAATGCGGCCAGCGCTTCGGTGTAGCGCCCGGCGATGCGTTGGCATTCGGCGATGCCAAACCAGGCATAGAGGATGTAGGTGTCCGTGTCTTCCAGCAGGGCCATCTCTTGTTTGGCCAGCTCGTAGCGGCTCAGCGCTTCGTCACAGCGGCCTTCGTCTTGGCGCACTCTGGCGATGGCGAGCTGGGTGAGGCCCGCCTCGCGCGGGGCGTCGGCTTCGCGGTAGCGCCGCAGGGCGAGCTCGAAAGTGCGTCCAGCGCGGGCATGGTTGGCTTGCTGCCACTCGATGGAGGCCTTGGCGTAGTGGGCGTGCCCTTCGCCGAGGCGGTCGCGGAGGCCTTCAAAAATCTTGACGCTCTCTTGGAAGAGTCCTTCGGCCTCGGCCGGGGCGCTGGTGCTCAGCAACTCTCCGAGGGCCATGCGTACGGTGGCCTCCCAGCGGCGCGTCGCTTCGCTACGGCCCGCCCGCCGGCTGAAGAGCTCGAGGGCGCTGCGCAGATGCTGCTCAGCTTGGGCTGTGTCCTCGCGCTGGAGGGCGGTCATGGCGAGTTGGTAGGTGGTGACGGCTTGCCAGCCGGCGTCACCTGCTTGGGTGAAGACTTGGAGGGCGGCGTCGAAGGTCAGGGCGGCCGCGTCGAGATCGCCCGCCTCGCGGGCGAGGGAGGCCTGTCCGCTGAGGGCGCGTCCCTGGATGAGCAGGTCCGCCGCGGCTTGCCCATGGGCCAAGGCTTCGGCGTAAAGGCGGCTCGCCTGGACATCGTCCCCGAGCTCATAGCGGGCGTCTGCTTGATCGAGCAGCGCCGCCGGGTCGGGTGGGTCTTGGCCCCAGGCGAGGTTGTCGAGTGGCAGCAGAGCCAAGGTGAAGAGCGCGCACCCCAGTGTTGGTGCTCGCCAGTGCATCCGCAGCGTTCCCATGCGCACTCCCGCGTTGCTTGCAGTGTGGGTGGGCGCGTGCCGGCTGCGCCGCGCCGCCTAGGGCAGAATAAGAAAGTGCGGCCTGTGGGTCAATCTTCGATTCGGGCGGGAAGAGCAAAGCCAAGCGGGCGGCAACGCAGATGAATGGGCGCACGCCCCGTGGCGCGTGGCTCCCAAAGAGCGAGGCCACGAGGAACCTTGTGCCGCCGTTTTCGATCGCTATGATACGCCTTTCCGCGCGCTTGGCGCCGCGGTTCGCTAGATGATGCAGGAGTTTCGCGATGTCTCAGTCACTTGCCAAAGCTTATAGCCCCCATGATGTCGAGGCGCGATGGTACGCCTTTTGGCTGCAAGAGCGGCTCTTCCACGCCGACGAGCACTCGAACAAAGAGCCCTTCTGTATCGTGATTCCGCCGCCGAACGTCACGGGCAAGTTGCACATGGGGCACGCGATCTTCGTGACCATTCAGGACATCCTGACGCGCTATAAGAAGATGCAGGGCTTTGAGGCCTTGTGGCTGCCCGGGACGGACCACGCGGGGATCGCCACCCAGGTCATGGTCGAGCGGCAGCTCGCCAAGGAGGGGCTGAGTCGGCACGCCCTGGGGCGCGAGGCCTTTTTGCGCCGCGTCTGGCAGTGGAAGGAGGAGAAAGGGGGGAACATCATCAGCCAGCTCAAGGTCTTGGGCGCGGCTTGTGACTGGGAGCGTGAGCGCTTCACCATGGACGAGGGCTTGAGCGTCGCCGTGCGGGAAGCCTTCGTGCGCTTGCACCGGGAGGGGCTGATTTACCGCGACGAGCGCTTGGTCAATTGGGACCCCGTGGCCCAGACCGTCCTGAGTGATCTCGAGGTCGATCAGGAGCCCGAGGCTGGGCACCTGTGGCACATCGCCTATCCCATCGAGGGGACGGACCGCCGCATCGTCGTGGCGACCACGCGCCCCGAGACCATGCTCGGCGACGCGGCCGTTGCGGTGCACCCTGATGACCCGCGTTACCAAGACGTCATCGGCAAGCAATGCCTGCTGCCCCTCACGGGGCGCACCATTCCCATCATTGCCGATGGGGTTGTAGCCGATCCCGCCTTTGGCACGGGGGCTGTCAAGATCACCCCGGCCCACGACTTCAACGATTTCGCCTGTGGCGTGCGCAATCGCCTGCCGCGCATTCAGGTCATTGGCCTGGACGCCCGCATGACCGACACCGCGCCCGAAGCCTACCGCGGCCTGAGCCGCGAGGCGTGTCGCGAGGCGGTGGTGCGCGATCTCGAGGCCCAGGGTTATTTGGTGCGCGTCGAGGCCCACACCTTCATGCCGGCGCGCTCTCAGCGCTCGGGGGCCCTGGTCGAGCCGCTGCTTCTGCCGCAGTGGTGGGTGAACGCCGAGGTCTTGGCCAAGCCCGCCATCGAGGCCGTCGAGCGCGGCCGCACCCGCATGATCCCCGCCATGTGGGAGAAGACCTTCTTCAACTGGATGCACAACATTCGCGACTGGTGCATCTCGCGTCAGCTCTGGTGGGGGCACCAGATCCCGGCCTGGTATTGCACCCAGTGTTCGGGCAAGGACCTGCACCGCATCCATCATCCGGGCCACGCCGATGCCGAGCTGCGCATCGGGACGGGCGCCGTCCCGTTGGTCGACCGCGCGTGCCCCGCGACCTGTCCCGAGTGTGGTGGCACGACCTTCATCCAAGACCCGGACGTGCTCGACACTTGGTTTTCGTCGGCCCTGTGGCCTTTCAGCACCATGGGTTGGCCCGAGTCGACGGCGACGCTGCGCAAGTTCTATCCCACGACGGTCATGGAAACCGCAGCGGACATCATCTTCTTCTGGGTGGCCAGGATGATGATGATGGGCGAGTACTTCATGGACGAGGCCCCCTTTGCGACGGTCTATTTTCACGCCCTCATCCGCGACAAGGAAGGGCGCAAGATGTCCAAGACCTACGGCAACGTCATCGATCCCCTGCACGTGGTCTACGGCGTGACGCCGGCGAGCGTCCCCGAAGATGAGCGCGAGGCCTGCCGCCAGCTCTTCGATGATTACCCCGAGGGCATCGAGCCGCAGGGTGCGGACGCCTTGCGCTTCACCTTGGCGATGTACGCGGCCCAGGGGCGCGACATTCGCCTCGACGTGCGGCGGGTCGAGGGCTATCGCGCCTTTATCAATAAGCTCTGGCAAGCGGCGCGTTTCGTCGCCATGAACTTGGAGGGCACCACGGTGAGCGCCGCCGGCAGTAGCGCCGAGGGTACCCTGCCTTTCACGCCGGCGCAGCTCTCACCCGTGGACGCCTGGATCCTCGACGCCCTGCAAGGATGCGTGGCCCGCGTCACCCAGAGCCTGGAGGACTTCCGCTTCAACGACGCCGCGCAAGGCATCTATGACTTTTTGTGGAGCACCTTCTGCGACTGGTACATCGAGCTGGCCAAGCCCATCCTCTACGACCAGGACGCGGCCAAGGACGCGGCCAAGACGGTGACGCGCCAGGTTCTGGTCCATGTCCTCGAGACGGTCTTGCGCCTCCTCCACCCTTTTGCGCCCTACGTCAGCGAAGAGATCTGGCAGAGCTTGCCCAAGGCGCCTGGGCATCCACGCTCGATCATGTTGGCGCCCTGGCCCAAGGTCCAGGAAGCCTTCAAAGCCGACGGGCGTGCCAAGCCAGCCCAGCAGGCCATCGCCATGATCCAGGCCCTGCGCAATGTGCGCGGTGAGGCCAATATCCCGCCGGGCAAGCGCATCGCCCTGCTGCATGTTTTCACCGACCAAGAAGAGCATCGCGCCTGCTGTGATCTCATGGGGCCCTTCATCCAAGCCCTGGCCAAGGTCAGCGCCATCGCCGTGCACCCGGCGCAGGCGGCGCGCCCCACGCCCAGCGCCACCACCGTGGCCGACGGCATGGAGCTGGTGGTGCCCCTGGCAGACCTCATCGACTTCGCCGAAGAGAAGGCGCGCCTGAGCAAGGCCCTGGCCAAGCTCGACAAGGAGCTCGCCCAGGTCACCAAAAAGATCGAGAACCCGGCCTTCGTCGATCGCGCGCCCGAGAACGTGGTCGCCGCCGAGCGCGACAAGATGAACGCCCTCGCGGCGGATCGGGTCAAGCTCTTGGCGGGCTTGCAGCGCTTGGAGAAGATCGGGTAGCGCGCCCAGCGCAACGGCTGTCATGCCCTATCGGAGGAGCCCCTATGCCCGCCCTGGCCGCACGGATCACCGGTACTGGCCATTATCTACCCAAGCGGGTGGTGAGCAACGCTGAGCTCGCGGCCATCTGCGGCGCGGATCCCGAGTGGATCCGCACGCGCACGGGCATCGAGGCGCGCCACTATGCGGCGCCTGGTGAGACCGCTTCGGTCATGGGGACCATTGCCGCCGAGCGCGCCCTGGGCGCCGCCCGACGCCAGGTGAGCGATGTTGACGCCATCCTCTTCGCCACCCTTTCGCCTGACTACACCTTTCCCGGTTGCGCGTGCTTGGTGCAGTCCGCCCTGGGCGGTCCGCCGATAGCGGCCTACGATCTGCGCAACCAATGCGCGGGCTTCGTGTACGGCCTGCAAGTCGCCGACGCCCTCATCCGCGCTGGCGTCCACCGCTGCGTCCTCCTCATCGGGGCTGAGTTGCAGTCCACGGGCCTCGATTTTTCGCCAGCAGGGCGGGACCTGGCGGTGCTCTTCGGTGATGGCGCCGGGGCAGTCGTCCTCGAGGCCTGCGCCGAAGACGTGCGTGGGGTCGTGGCCACGCAGGTCTGGGCCGAAGGCGCCCACGCCCGCGAACTGTGGTGCGAGGGTCCGGCGTCGTCTCGCTTCCCGCAGCGCGTCAGCCCGGACTTGTTGGCCGAAGGCATCCACCTGCCTCGCATGAACGGGCGCACGGTCTTTCGCCACGCCGTCACCCGGATGCGCGAGTGCACCCAAGGCCTCCTCGACGCGGCGGGTCTCGAGGTGGCCGCCATCGATTTTTTGGTGCCACATCAGGCCAATCAGCGCATCACCGAGTTGCTGGGGCGCATGCTAGAGATCGCCCCCGAGAAGGTGCTCACCAATATCGCTCTGGTGGGCAACACCACGGCGGCGTCGATCCCCATCGCCCTCGATCAGGCCGTGGCCGCCGGGCGGATCTTTCCGGGGGCCTTGCTCGCGTTGGTGGCGTTTGGCTCTGGCTTCACTTGGGGCGGCGCCCTGTTGCGGTGGTCGGCGCAGCATGCATGAGTCGCGTCCATCGGCGGCCTTCCTCGCCGCCCTCGAGGCTTGGAAAGGGCACAACCTTGGCGCGGGTCTCAACCTCTCGCCGCGGGATCAGGCGGTGGTGCTGCAGTGGGAAGAGAGCGGCGTGCCGGCCGACGCGGTGATCCGCGCCTTGGATCGTGCGCTGGCGCGCGCGACGACCACCCCGCGCACCCTCGCCGCTTTCAGCCGCGAGGTGGAGGCGGCCATCAAGGCCTACCACCAGGCCCACCCCGCTCGGGGCGCTGATGCGCCCGCTGCCGCGCCGGCCGTGGCGCGTTACTGCGCCCTCATCGAGCGTTTGGGGACGCAGGGCGACACGCCGGCCGCGGCCAAGCGGGTCTTGCGCCGCGCCTGGGTCAGCCTGCACCGCGCGCAGATTGAAGAGGGGGTGGATCCCACGGCATTATGGCTGCGGGTGCGCCGGCAGATCATGGTGGAGCTGGAGGCTGCCTTGCCAAAGGGTGAGTGTGGGCACCTGCGACATGAGAGCCAGCGCCAATGCCAAGCGCGCGCGGCCCAGATGAGCCCAGAAGGCGCGGCCGCCTATGTGCAGGCGCACTTCGAGGCAGCCCTCTTGCGTCACTTCGCCGTGCATGCTTTGTTGGATGTGGGTCCCTAACTGCGACGAGGTCCGATGAGCGCTCCCCATGATCTCACCCAGTGTTTGCTCGCCAAGGTTGGCCAGCCCTTGGTTCGCGCCCAAGGGGCGTGGGCCGTGGCAGAGCGCCCGGCCATCAACATCGACCACTGCCCGCTCTGCCAAGGGACAGCGCACCTCGCCAGCTACGATGCCCGGGGCTACCGCACCTTGAGGCCGTGCCCGGGGGCGTCGCTGGACCGCCGCATCGAGCGCTTCAATCAGGCGCGCGTTCCGGCGCGTTATGCCGAGGCCAGCCTCGAAACCTTCATCCCCCACCAGGCCAATCACGGGCCATTGCTCGAAGCGATTGGTGCCTACTTGGCGCGTTTCAGACCCGGAGCCCGAGGCTATTTGTTGGTCGGCGGGGTCGGCACCGGCAAGACCCACCTCTTGGTCGCCATGCTGCGCTATATGAGCCTGGAGATGGGGGTCGCCTGTCGTTACATCGAGTTCAGCCACCTCCTCGGGGAGCTGCGCAAGCTCTATGCGGAGAACCGCTCCGAGGCCGAGATCCTCGAGCCCCTGGTCAAGGTGCCCGTCTTGGCCATCGACGAGCTCGGGAAAGGTCGCTGCAATGACTTTGAGCTGCGCATCGTCGACGAGCTCATCACCCGGCGCTACAACGACACCTCGCTGACCACGCTCTTTGCCTCCAACTACTTTCCCAAGGCCATGCAGCCCAGCGGGGCCAAGGCCGACGCCCTCGACGACCGCATCGGCGAGCGCGCCGAGAGCCGGATTTACCAGATGTGCGAGCCCATGTCGCTCATCGGGAGCGACTACCGCTTGAAGCTCTACCAGAGCGGTAGCTGACTTTTTTGGTGGGGTATGGGGCGCGCGCCAAGCGCGCCGAGGTAGAGAAAGCGTGCGGCGTTGCGGTGCATGGGCGAGCGCCGCTGGGGGGAGCCACGCGTCCGATCTTGGTTGCATCGGGAGACAAAGGACCTTACCCTGCCTGGCCTATCGCGGTTCGCCCTAGGGTGACCCCCAAGAGAGGTGTGCGCTGTGCAATTCCCAGGACCACGCGAAGCCAAGTACTACTTTCCCGTCACTGAGAAGCGCACCGTGGTGGCCGGGGTCGACGTGCAGACCGAACCCAGTTGGTATGCCGTAGGCCTCGACGAGGTCCTCGTCGACCTCGAGATCCAAGCCTGCCCGCTGGATCTGCTCCACGACCTCGGGCTCATCCCCGGGGAGTCGGTGCATTTTGCGCCGGAGATGCTCGAGGTGCTCTTGAGCAAAATTCGCGCGGCGGGGTTGCGCTGGCGCTACGCCGCCGGCGGCACCGTGGCCAACACCTTGAGCAACTTCACCCACCTCAGCGGTGAGCCGGCTATCTTGTTGGGGACCATCCCCGAGAGCATCGCGCCCCACAGCGCGGCTTTTGCCTACGTTGCCCAGTCGCCCAAAGCCCTCTCCCTCGACCACCTCATCCCCGTCAGCGGCCAAGTGGGGACCGCCGTGACCTGCTTCACCCCCGACGGCGAGCGTTCCTTTGCCGTCTCACCTGGGGCTTCAGGAGATTACCCGGCCGAGGCGATCCCCCTAGAGGTGGTTCAAGGCGCTTCGGTCGCTTTGACCTCCCTTTACTGCCTGGCCAACCCGGATCGACCCATCGCCCAAGCTGCCATGCGTCTGATGGAGGTCGCCCATGCCGCGGATGTCCCCATCGCTTTTGGCCTGGGGACGGCGACCCTGGTGCGGCGGATGCGCAAAGAGCTCATCGACCTCCTCGACGGCTACGTCACCATCGCCGCCATGAACGCGCGTGAAGCCGAGGCCCTCACGGACGAATCGGATCCACTCTTGGCCTGCCGCAAGCTCCTCGATTGGGTCGATGTGGCCGTGGTCACCGAGGGATCGCGCGGCCTGACCTTGGCGGGTTACACCGACGACTCGGTCAAACGCCTCACCCGCGAGGCCATCGTCTCCAAGTCCATCCCCGACTACAACCGCTGGGAGTATTCCCGGCTGGTGCGGCGGCGCGACTGTCATCGCCCCCTCCAGATCTTCAGCCACATCCACCCTTATCTGGGTGGACCAGAGCGCCTGTGCAACACCAGCGGCGCCGGTGATGCTGCCCTCGCGGCGCTCCTGCACGACGTGGCTGCCAATCGCTACCACCGCGCCTCCGTCCCCAACAGTCTCAAGCACGCGGCGGAGCTCGAGTTTTTGAGCTATTCTTCGCTCTCCCGCGCGGCTCAGTACGGCAACCGGGTCGCCTATGAGGTCCTGCGCGGACGCTCGCCGCGCCTGGATGGACCCGTGGGACAAGACCAAGACTGAGCCGCCCTGCGCACGCCGTGCTGACTGCAGCGCGCATCGGGCCCAAAGCGCGCGCGCTCGGCTTTAGAGGCGCAGATCTCTGAGGCGGTAGGTCGGGGCGCGGGTGATGCGAACGTCGTCGTCGAGGCGCGCGACGCCTGTGGCGACGAGGGCGCAGTCGATGCCCACGCCCCAGGCGCCTTCGACGTCGGTGTCGATTTGGTCCCCAATGTGGAGGACTCGGCGCGTCCCGGCGGCGGCGATGGCCGCTTCGAAGATGGGCGCATAGGGTTTGCCCATGGGATGGGCGCGCACCTCGGCGTGAGGGAAGCGGGCGCGCAAGGCGATCTCCAGCATGGCCGCTACGGCACCTGCCGTGATGCCAAAGGCGCCGTCGCCCTTGGGGTAGATGATGTCCGGGTTGGGCAAGAGGATCTGGGGTGGCGGGCCGCCGGCTTCCAGCTTGCGGCCACACATGGAGAGCGCCGCGTCGATTTGGGGCACCATCTCGCGTTCCGTGGCGCAGACCACGACGACATCGACGCTCTCTCTTTCGTCGGGCGCAACGACCACGCCGCCGGCCTCACGGACGTAGGTGCTGGCGTCACGGGGGCCGAGGACCACGCAGCGAGCTCCGTGTAGGCCGTGTTGGGCGAAGTAGGGCGCCAGGAGCGAGCCCGCGGTGATGATGCGCTCGGGCGCGATGGCCAAACCATGGCACTGGTAGAATTCGGCGCAGCTCTGCGGCAGGCGCGCGGCGTCGTTGGTCAGGATGTAGTAGGGCTTGCCCTGGGCGTTGAGGTGGTCGATGAAGGCCGTAGCCCCAGCGATCACGCCAGAGGCGTCGACCAGAACCCCGTAGGCATCGAGGAGGATGGCCGTATAGCTGGTGACGGCATGGCCGGCGTCGATCCACGGCACCGCGCCCATGCGCAGCGGCGTCGTACCGGGGGAAGTGCTGGAGCTGGCGACCATCGGCCTCAGATTTTCGTGATGCGAAGCCACAGACGCTCACCTTCGATGTCGAGGTGGTGTCCGCCGTCGCCCTCGGGTTGTGCTTCGAGTTGCGCCAAGAGCTCGTCCGCGATGTAGGCATCCCAGGTCGCGAAGACCGCTTGGAGGGCCGGGGAGGTGCTGTGCCAATGCACGGCGATGCGGTCTTCGACCTCCAAGCCGATCTCCTTGCGCAGCATTTGCAGCCGGCGCAGGAGGTCGCGCATCATCCCTTCTGTCCGCAGCGCGTCGTCGAGGTGGGTGTCCAGGGCGACCCAGGTCCCCTTCTCTTCAGCGACGGCGAGGTCCGGTGACGCTTGGGCGACCAAGAGCACGTCTTCTTTGTCGAGGGTGACCTGGCCGCCTTCAACGAAGAAGGTGTAGGGGGACTCGGCCTTGACCGCGGCCAGCAACGGCTCACGCACCGACTCCAGGGCGGCGCTGATGGCCTTCATCTGCTTGCCATAGCGCGGACCCAGGGTCTTGAAGTTGAGCTTGATTTCGTAGCTCAGCGGGCTCGGGGTCCCGGGCGCTTCGACGTGCAGCGTCTTGACGTTGAGATCTTCCAACAACATGGACGTGAAGCGCAGGGCCGCTTGGTGCTCCACGGCGTCGTTGGGGCCAATGGTCAGTTTGGCGAGCGGCTGCCGCACCTTGAGCTTCTGGCAGTCCCGGGCCGAGAGGGCCAGGCTGGTGATCCGCATGATGGCGCGCATCTCGTCGCGCAGGCTCTCATCGACCAGCGCCGGGTCTTCCTGGGGGTAGCTCTCGAGGTGCACCGAAGACGGTGCATCGGGCAGGACACTGCGCACCAGGTTGGCGTGCATGGTCTCGGCCAAGAAGGGCATCATCGGCGCGATGAGCCGGGTCAGGTCATAGAGGCAGGTCCACAGGGTAGCGAAGGCGGCGTTGGACTGGGTCGTGTCGCCTTCGGTCTTCCAGAAACGCCGTCGGTTGTGGCGCACGTACCAGTTCGACAGGTCATCGACGAAAGCCTCGATGGCGATGGCGGCGCGCCGCGTGTCGTAGTCGTTGAAGCCCGCGCGGCACTCGCCGATGCTTTGCTGCAGCTCCGTCAGAATCCAGCGGTCGAACTCGGGGCGCGCCGCAAAGGGCAGCGCTTCGCCCTCGCCCGGACGCCAACTCGCCAGGCGAGCGTAGTTGGTGAAAAAGGCGTAAGTGTTCCAGAGGGTATTGATGAAGCCGCCGCGCACCTCGCGCAGCGAGCGGCAGGCCCCGCTCGCGTTGCTGTCGCCATCGCCGATGCTGAAGTTCAAGTTCACCACCGGGTTCTGCCACACGTAGAGCCAGCGCATCACGTCGGCGCCCACCTCTTCGACGGCGTCGTTGAACCAGATGGCGTTCCCCGTGGACTTGTGCATCTCTTTGCCTTCGCCGTCACGGACCAAGGCATGCCCCAAGAGGTTCTTGAAGGGGGCGATCCCCTCCATCATGGTGCTCAGGGCGAGGAGGGAATAGAACCAGTTGCGAAACTGACCCGGGAAGCATTCCAGGACCAGGTCTGCAGGGATCCACTTCCGCCAAGTGTCGCGGTCCGAGCGATAGTGAACCGTCGAATAGGGCACGATCCCGGCGTCGAGCCAGGGATTGCCCACGTCTTCGACGCGGCTGGCTTGGGCCCCGCATTGGCTGCAGGCGATTTTCACGGCGTCGATCCACGGTCGGTGGGGAGAGTGGCCGTCGAAGACGTCCCAGCCCGCTACGGCGCGTTCTTGCAGCTCTTCCCGTGAGCCGATCACCTCGAAGTGCTCGCACTTCTCACAGACCCAAATGGGTAGGGCCAAACCCCAGAAGCGCTTCTTGGAAATCATCCAGTCGCGCATGTTGGTCAGCCACTCGATCTCACGGTCCCGGCCGTAGTCCGGGATCCAGCGGATGTCGTCCACCACTTTGATGATCTCGTCGCGCCAATCCATCTTGATGTACCACTCGTCGACCATCCTGAAGACCAGCTCTTCGCCAGAACGCCAGCAGTGGGGATAGACGTGAGGGTAGAGCTCCGTCGCGACCAGGGTGCCCCGCTCTTTCAGATAGTTGACGATGAGCTCCACCGTCTCAGGGGCAGTGGCGTTTTTACCCGCGAGGAAGCCAAAGGGTGGCAAGAAAGCCGCCGCTTCGTCGAGGGGAGCGACCATGGGGAGGCCAAGCTTCACCCCCAGCTCGTGGTCGACGTCGCCGCAACCCGGGGCGATGTGCACGATGCCCGTACCTTCGCCCGCCACGACCACGGCGCCACCGTGCGAGTCCCGACCACCGTCGATGACTCGGTGCGCGGTCACGGCGCTGTCGGCAACGGCGGCGTTGGTGAAGGGAAAGCCGCCAGGGAGCTGTGCCCCTTCCAATTCGTCGAAGGGGCCGACGTAGCTCAGGCCCACGAGATCGGCGCCCTTGACCGTGCCTTCCAGATCGAAGCCACCGCGCTCATTGAAGATCTGGGCGATGGTTTTGAGGCGCGGGACCCCGTCGACCCAGCGCTTCTCTTTGTACTGCTTGTCGAGGCGCTTGAAGTTGAGGTTCTCTGCCGCGAAATAGAAAAGCTCGCCGTCGCGACGCGAACGCAACTTGATGTAATCCAGATCGACGTTGACCGCCGCGGCCACGTTGGATGTGAGCGTCCACGGCGTCGTGGTCCACACCAAAAGGTTTTCGCCTGGGCGTTCGCGGAGGGGGAACTTGACGAAGAGAGAGGTGTGGGCCACCAGCTTGCGCCCCTCGATGACCTCCATCTGTGAGTAAGCCGAACCCGAGCGACCCGACCAAGGCATCACGTCGGAGCCGCGATAGATCTTGCCCCGGGTGAAGCACTTCTTCAGGAAAGTCCAGATGCAATAATTGTTTTCATCGGACATGGTGTAGTAGGAGTCGTCCCAATCCATCCACATCCCCAAGCGAATGGATTGTTCCGTCTGCACGGCGGAGTACTTGCGCACGCGCGCCTTGCAGGCCTCGACGAAGCGGTCGATCCCGAAGTCGGTGATCTCCTTCTTCGAGCGGAACCCGTGCTCCTTCTCGACCTCCACCTCGACCCACAGGCCTTGGCAGTCGAAGCCATTTTGATAACGCAAGGCGCGCCCGTGCATCGCGTGGAAGCGCTGAAAGGCGTCCTTCAGCGTGCGCCCCCAGGCGTGATGGACACCCATCGGGTTGTTGGCGGTGATGGGACCGTCGAGGAAAGAGAAGACCTCGCCGTCGGCATTGCGCGCGCGCAACTTGTCGAAGATGCCTTCCTGCTGCCAATAGGCCAGCACCTCGTGCTCATTGGCCACCAAGTCGATCCACGTTTCGACCTTCTCATAGCCGCGATTCTTCGAGTCCGTCATCGTCTATCACCCACACCAAAAGGGAGTCATGTCGGGCCACGCCGCCTCGAGCGCGGCGGCCATGAACGTCGCCTTTCTAACGAGTGACGGCTCCAATGTCCAGGCAGCATCGGTCCGCGCCAGCGCCGGAGCCCCAGAACGCGTCGCCGCGGCAAGGATGTCGCTCTGTTAGCCTCGTGAAGGGGCTAAGGCTTGACCAGTGGGTTGCGCTGAATGACGAAACGTTGGTTGGTCGTGATCTGACGCTGCTCGACGTCGACGCTGAAGGGGAACATCAAGTTGTTCACGTCGGGGCAGGAGTAGGGGTTCTCCGGGTTGTTGCAGCGCGGCGTGTCATCCAAAGGATCGAACTCCGTGCCGCCGCGCTCGCTCGTGTGCCGCAGGCCCAAGAAGTGACCCGCCTCGTGTGCCAAGGTCTGTCCCAGGGCGGTGGGGGCATCGCGCAAGTTGACGCTGCTGAAAACCAGTCCGGCGCCGCCATTGCCATGGACGCCCGGTACCCCAGGGATCCCTGCTGACAAACCCAAGAGACCAGGCAGGCCGGCGATGTTGAAATCGTTGATGAGAAAGACATTGAGACTCAGCGCTTCATCGCGGCTCGGGCCCGGGGCGCTGCTCAGGGCGAGGAGACGGTAAATGTCGCTGAAATCCCGGATCATGCTGTAGCGGGTGGCGTTGTCGCCGCTGATGTCGAAGGTCCGCACCGTGCCGATCGTGATGGACGCGTTGTTGAAAATGGTCCGCACCTCCTGCATGGTCGCTTGGAACTGGGTGTGGCTCGCCGCGTTGCCCGCGTTGAGGCCAGGAACGCCGACGAAGTAGAAGTTCAGATCGAGCTGCCGACCCACGGAAGCCTGGGGCACCACGAAGTAGCAAGAGCTGGCGTCATCCGTCTCGTATTCGAAGCGATAGGTACCCGCCTGGATGAAGCGTTCGAAGGCCGGTGCGCCCGGGAATGACATCGGGACGATGGTCCCCAAGAGCAGCGAGTTGATCGTCTGGAAACTATAGTCTTGAGCAAAGTTGAGCACCGAACCGTCGGGCGCGCGCAGGCGCAGCGGGGTCACCTCGCTGTTGGCGGGGCTGAAGGGCACGATGGCAAAGCCCACGCTCCCTGCCGGCAACTCGAAGGTCGCCGTGCGCACCCGCCCGGACGAGGTGGCATCACAGCGGATCTCGATAGCCCCGCCCTCGATCTCCGGTGCCCGGATCGGGGACAGGGCGTAGCACACCTTCTCGCCCGTATCCAGTGAGGTGCAGCGGTAGCCCTCACGACACTGTGCGCTATCTTCACAGCGAACGAAGCACAGCGCCTCGCGTTCCAAACCGACGCAGACCGAGTTGGCGTCGGAGCAGCCCACGACGTCGCAACTGCGGGTCGTACAATAACCGCCGGGGAAGTCCGTCCCGGTGATGCAGGTACCGCCCACACAGGCCACGTCCACCGTACAGCCCTGGCCGTCCGGGGTGCCGTTGGGGTTGCGTACCGCTGTAGACGAATCATCGGCATCACACACATTCTGCCCGTCCACCTGCTGGCAGGCATAGGAGAAGCGGCACTGGCTGTTGTTCTGGCACGCCCGCATACAGCGCATCACATCGCCACCCTGGTTGATGCAGCGGCCGTCGCTACCGCAGTCGTTGTGGCTGGAGCAGGCGCGGGAGCAATAGCCAAAGACGAAGTTCGTGAGGCAGGTCAGGTCGCCTGAACAATCGCTGTCACGGGTGCAGCTCGAGCCGATCTCGCCGGCACTACCCGTGGATTGCTGCGCCGGCATACAGCCGCGCGACCCGTCGAGATCGGCGCAGACGTAGCCTTCGCCCTGCCTGCAGTCGATGTTGGAGTTGCACCCCTCCACGCACGCCGTGACATTGCGGGAAGCATCCAACATGGCACAGGTGGCATACATGCCAGGGCAGCCACCCTGGGAGCAGGTCTGCATGGAGCAGTAGCCCCCTGGGAACTCGGTCAGACACACCAAGCCCGTGGCGCAGTTGTCGTCCGTGCTGCACGGGGCGCCGGTGTTGCCCATCAGCCGATCCAGCATGCGGCATCCGGAAGCGGAAAACAACGCGTAAACCCCAAGGATGATGAGTAGCCA
>Ga0334884_1003592_pt1 | contig 17219 bp, 11 predicted proteins | sample GraSluR1_MG_7_FD_207215 | JGI IMG/M metagenome (GOLD analysis project Ga0334884, IMG submission 207215) | Sludge microbial communities from methane-producing bioreactor in Wageningen University, Netherlands - Granular Sludge_12_05 R1 | ecosystem: Engineered > Bioreactor > Anaerobic >...
ACGCTTCCTGCTTCATGTGACGACATCTCCTGCAAACCTGCTTCGAACAGATACTCCCACCGGCATAATCCAATGCGACGGAATACTAGGGCTTCCATGGGGAAATGCAATCGCGCGTTACGTTCCTTCGCTTTTTTAGCAATCGCTCAATTACCGGCCCTGATCCGATCCTTGTCGTCCTCGCCGCGCCGTCGAATGCGGGCAATCTCATCTCTCTTCTGTTCCTCAATCTTCGCGATCTCCTCCGCGTCGCCCTTCGCACGCGCAACGGCCAGCGCCTGCGCCATCATGATTTCCGTCTCCGCCACCTTGGCCTGTACCCCACGCTCCACTTCCGCCAGCGCCTGCTTCTGCTCGGCATTCAAGGCGGCACCCCCTCCCGCCCTCTGCCCCATTCGCTCCAACGCCAGATCCAGCGCGCTCTTCAACCCTTGTCCTTTTTTCTTTTCGCTCATACATCATCCTCCGGCCGTCATTTTGGCTGTCGTATTCCGATTCGCAAGCCTTACCCGCAAACCTTTTTGATTCCTGCCGACATTGCGCTATTGTTATAACCGAACAAGCCCGGGAGGGGTCTATGATCGAACGCAATTCAACATACGTGGTAATGGGACTGCTCGACGCGGATTCGCTGGCCTTCGCAATCGGCCAGGAAATCGAGCGCTGGGGCGGGAAAGTCATCTACACCGTTCAGAACGAGCGGCTGAAGAAGATATTTTTTGACCGGAGCGACCGGCTCTCGCAGGAGCAGAAAGATGCCCTCCGGTTTGAGTATTGTGACGTCACCGCAGACGAACAAGTGCGTGAACTTTTCGAACGAACCGGCCCCATCGCAGGCGTCGTACACTCCATCGCGTTCGCGAATCCGAAAACCTGCCTTGGTTCGGAATTTCATACGGATGCCTATGACGATCTGAAGCTCGCCTTTCATATCAGTTGCGTTTCGCTCGCCACAGTCGTTCGCTACGCGCAACCCAAAATGCAGCACGGCGGTTCAGTCGTAGCGCTGACCTTCGAATCCCGCTTCGCTTTCCCCTATTATAACTGGATGGGCGTCAACAAGGCCGCGCTCGAGGCGCTCGTCCGTGCTCTCGCGCGCCGTCACGGCCGCGACATGGTTCGCGTGAATGCTGTGTCCGCCGGCCCCCTGACCACAAAAGCGGCCAAGGCGATTCCGCACTTTGCACATCTCGCGCGTACATGGCGCAAGGTGAGCCCCCTTCCGTGGGATGTGATCAACGACAAGACCGAAGTGGCCTACATGGCTGCTTTCCTGCTCGGGCCTTATTCGAAAAAAATCACGGGCCAGGTGATTCATGTAGACGGCGGCGTTTCCATCGCGGGCGGCGACTTGTTGCCCTCAGAGCGCCCGCCCGGTCACGTGGACGAAACGCAGATCATTTTCACGAATCATCCGCCGACGATGAAGTGAGGGAGGGTAACGATTATCGGTTATCTGTTAACCGAGAACTGATAACCAATAACTGTTAACGGCCCCTCATCCTTCCTTCAGCACCTTCGTCAGCATGGGAAGGACTTCATTGAGGTCGCCGACGATTCCGTAATCGGCCATGTCGAATATCGGGGCCGCAGGATCCTTGTTGATCGCTATAATCATGTCGGAGGAACTCATTCCCACGAGATGCTGGATCGCGCCCGAAATACCGCACGCGATATACAGCTTCGGACACACGGTCTTGCCCGTTTGTCCCACCTGGTGGAACGAGGAAATCCACCCTGCATCCACCGCACCGCGCGATGCGCCTACCGCCGCGCCGAGCTCGTGCGCCAGGTCGAACAGGAGCTGGAACTTCTCCGGCCCACCCAGCCCGCGCCCGCCGGACACGATAATATCGGCTTCGGCGACGTTGATCTCGTTCGTCATCTCATGGATTACGTCCACGACCTTAGAGCGACCGGCCTTGAGATCGGCAATCTCTTCAACCACGGTTCCCTTGCGCGCGGTGTCCGGCTTCTGTTTCTTGAAGACCTTGTGGCGAACCGTCGCCATTTGCGGCCGATGATTCGGGCAGATGATCGTCGCCATGATATTGCCGCCGAATGCCGGCCGCGTTTGAAGAAGCAACTTGTCTTTCTCGTCTATGTCCAGCCCGGTGCAGTCCGCCGTGAGACCCGTCTTCACACGGATCGCCACGCGGGGGATGAAAGTCCGCCCAATGCTCGTCCCGCCTGCCAGCACCACCTCGGGTTTGTGCTTCTTGACCAAGTCGGCGAAAATATCCGTGTACGCATCGGAATCAAAAACGCCCAGCACCGGGTGATCCACAAGCACCACTTTGTCCGCTCCGTGATGGAAAATTTCCTCGGCCTTCTCCTTGATGTTGTGCCCGAGGAGAACGGCAACCAGCTCCGTCTGCCGCGCATCGGCCAGTTCACGTCCCTTTGCCAGCAACTCGAATGCGACGTCCTGAATCACGCCATCGCGCTGTTCGGCATAGACCCAGATGCCGGCATAGTCGGCAAGATTCACCGCCGGTTTCGGCTCATCCGGGCGATGAAGCTTCATCGCCTCGAACTTGCAGGTCGGCACGCAGGCGCCGCACAGGTTGCACGACACGTCCACCATGACGATACGCTTGAACTTCGGATGCGGCGCGCCGACCTTGTCGCGCATTTCCAGGCTCAACGAACCGAACGGACAGGCCTTCAAACAGATTCCGCAGCCGGTGCACTTGTCTTGAATAATTTCCAGGGACATCGTCGTTCTCTCTTTATATGACTTTCTGATTGCGAAGGTGAGCCACGAGTTCGCGGGCCGCCACAAGCGGCTCCGATCCATCCACCTTGATGCCCGAAGTCTTTCTCGGCGGCGTGAATATCTTCACCACGCGCGTTGGAGACCCCTTCAAACCGATCTCGTTCGCGTCCGCTTTGGCCGTCTCGGCATCCAGCACCTTGATCTCCGCCTTCTTCGCGCGCATACGGCCCTTCAAAGAGGCCATGCGCGGAACGTTCATTTCCTTCACGGTCGTCAGAACCGCAGGCAATGCCGCTTCAATAACCTCGTACCCGTCCTCGAAAATGCGTTCCACGCGAACCATGTGATCCTTGATCTCAAGTTTTCGCACATAGGTGATGACCGGCCACCCGAGAAACTCCGCAACACCCGGCCCCACCTGGGCTGTGTCGCCGTCAATGGCCTGTTTGCCGCACAAGACAATGTCCACCTTGTCCAAGGCTCGGACCCCCTGCGCCAATGCATAAGAGGTGGCCCACGTGTCAGACCCCGCAAAAGCGCGGTCACAAAGTAACACCACGTCATCCGCACCCCGAGCCAGGCATTCGCGCAGCGCTGATTCCGCCTGAGGCGGTCCCATGCACATGACGGTCACTTTCGCTCCCATCGTGTCCTTGAGAACCAGCGCCGCTTCCAGCGCGTTTTCGTCGAATGGATTGATAATCGCTTCGACGCCATCGCGTATAAGGGTGTTCGTTTCCGGGTTGATCTGAACCTTCGTGGTGCCCGGAACCTGTTTGACGCAAACGACTATGTGCATGACCGAATCCTTTATACAGACAGGGAGTGATGGAGTGTTGGAGCAATGGAGTATTGGGGTGCTTCGCTCCGTTTCCTTCTGGCCATCACTCCATTACTCCATCTCTCCATTGCTCCAGGCTTCTCACTTCTTCACCGCCGCATATTCCTTCACCAGCGAAAGGCCGATGACATCGCGCTGAATCTGGTTCGTTCCCTCGTAGATCTGGAGAATCTTTGCGTCGCGCATCATCTTCTCCACCGGGTACTCGCGCATGAAGCCGTATCCGCCGAATACCTGCACGGCCTTCGTCGTGACGTCCATCGCGATATCGGTCGCGTACAGCTTGCACATCGCGGACAGCTTCGATACGTCCTTCGCGCCGCTGTCAATCGTGCGGCACACGCCGTAGGTCAGCGCCCGCGCGGCTTCAACCTGCGTCGCCATTTCCGCGAGCATCCACTGCAAGCCCTGGTTCGCAATGACCGGCTTGCCGAACTGGATGCGCTGGCGGGCGTAATTGCACGCTTCGTCCAGAGCGCCCTGCGCCAGGCCCACGCCCTGCGCCGCAATACCCGGACGGGAAACATCGAACGTCTTCATCGCGAGGATGAAGCCCATGCCTTCCTTCGCGAGCAGGTTTTCGGCCGGCACTTCGCAATCTTCGAAAATCAACTCGCGCGTAGCCGATGCGCGAATACCCATTTTCTGTTCCTTCTTGCCGAACTTGAAGCCGGGCATCCCCTTCTCGACAATGAAGCACGACACGCCGCGCGCCCCGCGTTTCTTGTCCGTCACCGCGAGCACCGTGTACGTGTCCGCCTCGCCGCCGTTGGTGATCCACTGTTTCGTGCCGTTGAGGATGTACTTGTCGCCCTTCTTCACGGCCTGCGTCTGGATTCCGCCTGCGTCGCTGCCCGCGTTAGGTTCGGTCAGCGCAAACGCCGCCCACTTTTCGCCCTTTGCCAGCGGCGGCAGGTATTTCTTCTTCTGCTCGTCCGAGCCGCCGATCAGGATCGGGTCCGCGCCCAGCGCGTTTGCCGCATAGGAAACCGACACGCCGATGCAAATACGGCTGAGCTCCTCGATGGCGATTACGAAATCCAGCATGCTCTCCGCGCCGAAACCTTCATACTCCGCAGGGATGTAGAGGCCCATGAGATCCATGCGGCCCAGCTCCTTGAGCAATTCCGTCGGGAATTCTTCCTTCTCGTCGAGTTCCGCCCGGACCGGAAGAACCCGCTCCAGGGCAAACTCGCGCACCATTTCCCGAATTTCCTTCTGCGTTTCCGAAAGTCCGTATTCCATTTCTGCCATGACCGTTTTCTCCTTAGTATTCGAGGCTGAAAAAACCTTTTCCCGCCGGGGGTCTGAAGACCAGAGCGGGGCACAGTAAAACGGGTTTTGCCGCGTGGAATCAAGTCTTTATTTCGAAAGCCATAGCCCCGCGAAAGCCGTCAACGTCGCGCCACAGAGAAGCCATGCCAGCAAACGCCATATCGGGACGAGCCTGTCCCGCATCCGTCGCTCCTTTTCAATCAAGAAGCCCATCAACGCGCCCGCAATGAATCCGCCCATGTGCGCAATGTTGTCCGCGCCGATCAGGAAACCGAAAACAAACCCGTAAACCGCCCACCTCAGGAAGAAGTCGCGCTGCAGTCGCCCGCCTTGCCCTCCCGCGAAATGCCCCTGCGCCACGCCGAACCCGATCAGTCCGAACAAGGCGCCCGATGCGCCGGCAATCACGATGAACACCCCGCCGCGCAGCAGCAGGTCCGCTACAGCTCCGCCAACCAGGGACAGAGTATATAAGGTATAAAACCGTGCCCCACCGATCCGTTCCTCCAGCACCGGCCCTACCTGCGAAAGCGCAAACATATTGAAACCGATGTGCAACAGTCCTATATGAAGGTAGCCGTACGTGATGATCTGCCACCATGCGCCCTGCAACGCGATCGGCGGAACCAATGCCCCCATGCCAACCAGCACTTCGATTGACGGAGAAACCAACGCCCGCATTCCATACAGGGCCGCTACAAGTGCGAAATTGGCGATGTTTGCCACGAGAATGAGCGTGGAGACCGGACACCAGGATGGCAGCACCAATCCCGCGATTCGTTTGATCCGCCAGGCCATCCAGCGCGGCGCGCGCGCCCCGCAGCGCACGCATTTCGTGTCCGCTGGCTCCAACATCGCGCCGCACGACTCGCAGAACTTGAACTTGCGCGCCCCTTCCGGCCTGCGGCCCGCACCCAGCCCCGCTTTCCACTCTTCCCACTGGCGCTGCCAGCGCATGATCCGCCACTGCCATTGTGTGCCGTTCATGCCCAGCCTGTCGAAAAAGTCTTTCCAAGTCATCGCTTCGCCATGAAAGCAAAAGAAGACGTATTGGGGAAGACAGATCGAGGCAGGGGTGTATGTACCCTTACTCTTAATCTTCATCCTAATCTTAATCTTCATCCCGTTTCTTTTCCGTCAGGAGAAGGAAGAGGGCAAGATCAGGATTAAGAGTAAGATTACGATTAAGAGTGTGAACAGGACGCCGATATTTACTCCACAGATTTGCCCTATCCACATTCCCATGGGACCGGTATTTTTTACGAGGGATTTCGAGGGTAAACATCTTGAGAAAGCATTCGATCAGCATCTTCCTTGCAGCGTTGCTTGCCTCATGCACGGTCAAAATCCCAGAACCGGAAGAGGAACTCCCCTCCATGCATCCTTCAATTGAAGAACCGAAACAGATTGAACCGGCTGCCGAACTGGCTGTACAAACGCCGGAGCCAGATATGAAGCCAAGCAAAACGAAACGCCCTCTTCGCATCCTTCGCGGACAAGGCACTCAGATCGTGGATGCAGACGGCAAGCCCGTCGTCCTGCGCGGCTGCAATCTCGGCAACTGGTTCCTCCTCGAGATGTGGATGTGGGATATCAACGACATCCGCGATCAATACGAGTTCGAACAGATACTCGCCCGCCGTTTCGGCGCCGCGGAAAAAGAACGACTGATGAACGTCTTCAGGGAAAACTGGATCCGCGCGCGCGATTATGAAATGGTCCGCCGCTTCGGCTTCAATTGCATACGCCTGCCATTCCATTACAGCCTTCTCGAAGACGACGAACGCCCCTTTCAACTCAAGCCCGATGCCTTCCGCTGGCTCGATGCGGCCGTGGAAATGGCGCGCAAGCACAAGCTCTATGTCATTCTCGACCTCCACGGTGTGCCGGGCGGGCAAAGCGACGATCACACTACGGGTCGCGCGGGTCAGAACCTTCTTTATAAGAACGAGGAGTACAGGCGCCGCACAGCCTGGCTCTGGGGCGAGATCGCGAAGCACTATCGCGATTCCGAAACGATCGCGGCATATGACCTCATCAACGAGCCCTACGGCGCCAAGTCGAATGCAGAACGGCTAACGCTGGTTGCGCTCGTGGATGACATTTACAGCAGCATTCGCGCGGTGGACACCAATCATCTCATCTTCGCGTCCGCCACGCTCAGCGGCTTCCGCTTTTACGGCTCGCCGGCGGAGCGCGGCTGGGAGAATTTCGGATTCACGCAGCACTTTTACCCGGGCCTGTTCGGGCAGGACCCCACCCCGGAAAGCCATGCGCTCTTTATCTCGCGAACCCTCCCGCCGCTCGATGCCTATTTGAAGGAAGTACAGGCGCCGTTCCTCGTCGGCGAATTCAACGTGGTTTTCGAACGCGTCGGCGGCCCCGCGCTCATGCGGCACTATTACGACCTCTATGGCGAGCGCGGCTGGGCGGCGACGATGTGGGCCTACAAGCTTCTCAAGCGCAAGGGCGGCATGGGCGTGAATACGTGGTCGCTCGTCGTGAACAAGGAGCCCCTGCCCGCGGTTGATATCCGCAAGTCCAGCGCCGCCGAAATCGAAGCCTATTTCCGATGGATGGGCGAAATGGAATACGAGGTTTATGAAAACTTCGGCGCGATCATGACGATGAAAGAGCCGCCGCCCGTCCTGCAATTGCCGGAGGTGGGCACGCAGCTCCACGAACCGCCCGCCGTGGATGATCCTGCGCCGTGGACGGCCACCGACATCAACCACAGCCTGCCGGGCGGGCAAAAAATGCACTCGCCGGACCGGATGGATGTATATGGCGGCGGCACCGATATCTGGGCGGCCACGGATCAGTTTCGCTTCCTCTGGCAAAAGGTGACCGGTGATTTCGAGTTCCAGGCAACGATCAAGTCGCTGACCGACACGCACGTATATGCCAAAACCGGATTGATGATCCGGCATACCCTCGAGCCCAGCTCCGCGCACTTGTTGCTGCACGTGTTTCCAAATGCCGAGGTGCTCACCGGATGGCGGCCCGAAGACTCGAAGGATATGGAACAGAAATCGCTCGCGACGGTCCGCTTCCCGATCCGCCTGCGCCTGCGCCGCAAGGGCGACATGCTGGAAGCCGGGTACGCGACTCAAGGGAAGCCCGAAAGCATCACGAAATTCCGCGTATCGGATGATCTGCGCGGCGAAGTGTATGTCGGCTTCGCCGTCCTCAGCCACGACAACCACTGCCTCACCACGGCCCAATTCGAGGATATCCGCTTCCGCAGAGGAAGATGAGAAGAAGACTGGAGTGATGGAGTCGTGGAGCAATGGAATATTGGGGTTCTTCGTTGCGACCGGCGTTCAGGTGTCAGATTCGAGATGCGGGATGCGGGATAACAATACTCCACCACTCCAGCTTTCCATTCCTCCATCATTCCAATCTTCCTCGTTCCGTTCTCCGGACGGCCCGGGAGGACCGTCCTACGTAGGGCGGTGCTCTGCGCCGCCCTCTTCCTTCCATCACTCCACTACTCCATTCTTTCTGCATGGTTTTCTACCACCCGCTTCGCTGGAGAACACAGAGACGCGGAGAAATTCTCTTCTTCTCCGCGCCTCCGCGGTCTCCGTGGTAAAAATCTTCCCTCCGCCCTCCTGCCCCCAATCTCAAATTTTCAATTCCTAATCTCCCTCTTCACCGCACGCCAACCATCGCCTCCAGCCGCTCCAGACGCGCCTTCAGTTCCGCGTTCTCCGCTTCCAGATCCTGTACCTTTGAGTTCAGTCCCTGGATCGCCGCCAGCGCGACGCCGTCGGCATCGACGCTGTTGATGGAGCGATCGCTTTCCCCGAGGCCGAACGCAGCCCTGAAGTCCTGGGCGACCGGGCCGAGGTGACGCACCGTCGGATCCTGAGTTTTGTAGTTCCACTCGGCGATGTCCATCTGTGCCAGCTTGCTGAGAATGTCTTTGCCGTCAACGCTCCGGAAGTTCTCCTTCACGTTCTTATCGCTCATGGCATACCACGACCCGGATCCCGGGCTGACGCCGGGGCCGACGCCGGACCCCGTGAAGAAGCGCGCGCCACCCTCGCAACGCACGGTCCAGGAGTCTGCATTCGTTGATGAGACCGTACCCCCGGAAGAGTCCGCCCACACGAAGGCACCTTTGTGGTTGGCTCTCGCTCCGTATCCTGCCGCACAAGCATATTTTGCATCGTCTGCGACAAGGCAATCGCGGCCGCCAAGGATGGTCGAGTAGCCACTGTCGTTTCCAATCCTGCATTCGTAACCGCCGGAAATGGTTGCACCCCAGCTTGAGGCCCTGATGTCGCAGTCGTAACCGCCGGATACCGTGGCGTATCTTGAGGAGGCGCCGATGCTGTTTTCCCACCCCCCGGCGATCGTCGCAGCCATGGCGTTGTTATAGATAGAACAGCTTCCTCCACCGCCTATGACGGCCCGCGTGCAAGAATCCGCGATCCGGCATTCATACCCGCCTGCGACGGTAGCATAGGGGGAGTCTAATCCGATCTTGTTGAATTGTCCGCCGCCGATGGATGCACTCGATGAGAGCTCCTCTATTCGGTTTGCGTATCCTCCGGCGATGGTACTATGCCATGCATTGGATCCGATGGTCGAGCTTTGTCCGCCGCAGATGACGGCGTATGGGGAGTTGGTGCCAATCTCGTTACGCAGGCCGCTGCCTATGAACGAACTGTGCGAGTTGGCCCGAATCCGGTTGTCCTGTCCGCCGGCCATTGCCGCGCTGTGTGACCCTTGTTCGATCCAGTTGCTCAATCCGCCACTGACGACAGCGTTCGAGGAGTAGGACCCAATGGCGTTTCCGGAACCGCCACCCATGAAGGGGCTGAGTGCGTCAGCTTCGACCACATTCCCTCTTCCGCCGGCGATGGTCGCGTCCTGAGCTCCGTCGCCAATCCTGTTCTGGTATCCGCCGCCGATGCTCGCGCGCTGTGCGTTTGTGCCGACCACATTCTCTCTTCCGCCTCCGATAGAAGCAAAATCGGCCCCGCCCCAAATGACATTCGTATTGCCGCCTGCGATCGTGGCCTGCTGGACATTGTCGCGGATCTGGTTGCGAAGCCCGCCGCCGATCACCGCGGACGTCGAGTTGGTTCCGACCCGGTTCTCCCATCCGCCACCTATCGCTGCCGCCCACGAACCGGCGTTGTCGTTGTTGTATCCGCCCGCGATCACGCCATAGTTGGCGCTGGCGGCGATTTCGTTGTCGCGGCCGCCGCCCACGACACTGTAATCCGAAAACGCCCGCGCCCCGGAGCCCTGCGCGATCGAGTCCGTTCCGCTCGCCACGGGATTGGCGATGAATGTCCCACTCTCGGTGTAGCTCACCAGCCCCGTCACGCCCGCACCGCCGCCGCTTTCGACGTCGGCCGCCACCCAGCCCGCGACGCTGTACTTGATCACCTGCCCCGTCACCGCCCCGCTCTGAGCGAGCTTGCTGAGGGGAATCGTCTGGTCGGCAAGTTCCGTGCCGGTGATCGTGCCGGGGAATATGTTGTAGGCGGTAATAGCCCACATATCCAAGTGCGTGCTGTTCACCTCGCCCGGACCGATCATGTCGCGGGTGATGCCCTGATACTTCACCCCGTCGGCCAGCAGCGCGTACGGCACGGCCGCCAGCCGCTCCATCGGCGCAAGGACGACCCCATTGACTTCCACCATGAGCCGGAGATATTCCATCGGCCGGTCCAGAAACGACCAGTCCGTCCCGCCATCGGGGTCGCCAATGTACGTCGAATACAACCCGTCCACCACGGTCAAGTCATTGGACTGCTCGTAGACCGGCGGCATCTCGGTATCGTCGGTTTCGAAGATCCGGAAGACCACCGCGGCCGGCCCATTGTACAGGTTGGTGCCTTGGATTAAGCGGCCCTGGTAGTTGATCGCGGTGGGAAAACCGGCCTGCCCACTCGCCGACAACACGGCGGCGATAACAAGCACAACGATCAATCCGGCAATATGATAGGTCTTCATGACGTTCTCCTTTTCGGAAATGGAGTACTGGAGTAATGAAATGGTCCATCACCCACCCCATCACTCCAACATTCCAACTCTCCATTCTCTCCTCATTCCATCACTCCAACACTCCATCACCCCATTCCGCTCCCTTCCTCACCGCGCGCCAACCATCGCCTCCAGCCGCTCCAGGCGCGCCTTCAGTTCCGCGTTCTCCGCCTGCAACTTGCCAACTTCCGCTTCCAGCTTCTGGTTCACGCCCTGGATCGCCGCCAGGGCCACGCCGTCGGTATCAAGCGTGTTGATGCTGGTGTCGTTACCGAGCCCGAAGGCGGCGTGGAAGTCCTGCGCCACCGGACCGATGTAGCGGCGATGATCCGGATCGGCTTTATAGTTCCACGCCGTCAGAGGCAACTCGACGACCTTTTCGAGGATCTCCCGGGTATTGATGGACTCGAAGTTCTCCTTCGCCTCGCGGTCGGACAGCGCCGACCACGATGTGGCGTTCGGCGCCAGGTGCGCGCCCAACGTCGCGCCCGCATCGGAGAACAACCGATATCCTCCCGCCGCGCGCATGGTGACGGAATTGGCGTTCGTGGAGGCAATATCCGCATCCGTCGAATCGCCCCAGACGAAGGCGCCGGAATGAAAGGCTCTGGCTCTACGCCCAGCGGCAAACGCGAAATTAGTGGCAAAGTTATATAAACCGCCGGGAATCGTTGCGCTGCCTCCGTGCGCGACATTATTGTAGCCGCCACCGATTGTGCTGCCGTCACCGATGACGTAATTATAGCCGCCGCCGCCGATTACGCTGAGATCGCCTCTGATCTCGTTCTCTTGGCCACCGCTTACACAGGAAAGCATGCCGGTAACGACATTCCAAAAGCCACCGCCGATCGCAGAATATTCATCGGCGACATAATTCAGCCGACCGCCGCCAACCGTGGCGTACGCGGCCACTGCCGCGTTCTTCTCTCCGCCGCCAACCGTGGCGACGTAACCACTAGCGACATTGAACCCTCCACCGCCCACGCTCGCACCCGTGCCGCCGGCTATGTTCTCCCTACCCCCGCTAACGGTGGCGAGGAGAATGCTGGCGATGTTGGACATCCCCCCACCGACCGTGGCGTAGTCGCCGTTGGCGGTGTTGAGTACGCCGCCGCCGATGGTGGCGAGCCAGCCGCTGGCGACATTCTCTTCTCCACCCCCAATAACAGCGCCTACCGTAGCGGCCTGCACCCTGTTACTCTGGCCCCCGGCGATCACACTGTTTTTGGCCGCCACACCAATCCGGTTGTCCATGCCTCCGCCAATTACGCAATTTGTGGAGCCAACCCCGATTCTGTTTACGCGGCCGCCCGCGATGACGGCATAGAGATTGTTGGTTTGGATCTCATTTCCACTCCCGCCGCCAACCGTGGAATAATGAGCTCTTGATTGAATTACATTGAACCGCCCACCGCCGATGGCCGCCTGAAGGCTGCTATCAATGACATTCTCCCAGCCACCCGCTACCGCCGAATCCGTCGAGATTCCCTGAATGGAATTAGTTCGTCCGCCCCCGATGAATGTGCCGATGGAAAACGGGCCGATTCTGTTTCCGCTTCCTCCAAGAATGCCCGCGTTCGCCGAACTGTGGAATATCTGATTGGTCTCGCCGCCGACAATTACTGCACGCGCGGAATTTGTGGCTATGCGGTTGTTTAAGCCGCCTCCGATAGCACCTCCATTACTTTCCATGCTGTTATCCCGACCACCGCTTATGACCGCATTGGCTGCACCCGCACCGATCTGGTTTTGCCAGCCTCCGGCGATCACGGTATAACGCGACTGCTCACCGATTATATTGTTTCCGCCCCCTGCTATTACGGCGTTTACGGAGTTATTAATGCTAATCGCGTTGTTATTCCCCCCACCAACCACGCTGTACTCGCTGCCCGCAGTCGCGCCGTTCCCTTGTGCGATCGCGTTGTTCCCGCTCGCAACCGGGGCTGTTGCAAAGGCACCGTTCTCCGCATAGCTATGCAATCCGCCGCCTGACGGAGCAGGCATCGTGCTCCAGTCAATCTTATTGCTCGTTACGGCATTGGCCGCCAAATGGATATTCGATATCGAACTGGCAGCAATCTTGGGCCCCGTGATCGCATTGGCCACCAGGTGCGCGTTCGAAATCGAGCCGGACTGAATATGGTATCCACGCACCGCACTGTTGGCGATATGCCAGAACTGAACCGCATTCTGTCCAAGCGCATTTAAGTCCACCGATTCAAACCCGTACTTGGCGCTTGAAATCGTGCCGTCCGCCAGATGCATATTCGACACGCTTCCCGCCTGCAAGTGATTCCACCGAACCTGGTTGTCAGCGATGTGATAATATTGCACTGCATTCGGCGCAATCATATCCATCGTCACCGCGTTCGCCGGCATCTTCGCCGCATAGCGCGCAAAACCCACGCTCATCAGTTGTTCGCGTGGCGTCATCACGTTCGTCCCGTTGATCACCACCTCGATCCACACCTGCGTCGCGGTCAGGGCAACATCCAGACTCCCCCACACAATATTGTCGCCGATATACGTGGAATAAAGCCCATCCACCACGCTCACCGTGCCGGAGTCCTCGCACAACGGAAACGCCCCCGTGTCCGTCGGCGCATTGTAGAGCCGGAAGCTCATCTCCACCGGCCCGTTGTACAGGTTCGTCCCTTCAATCAACCGCCCCTGGTAGTTGATCAGTTCCGGGATCTCCATCCCCTGCCCACTCGCCGACAAAACAACGGCGACAACAAGCACAACAACCAATCCGGCTGTACGATAGGTCCTCATGGCGTTCTCCTTTTGGGGCGTGGGGTGTCATTTTTTACGGCCCACCAACACCTATCTCTTACACGTACTCATACACTCCCATCTCCTTCGCAGAAGCGAGTGGCGTGTACGAGCAGGTGTACGAGTACTCCAACACTCCGTTTCTCCAATCCTCCATCACTCCGTTCCTCTCACGGCACAACCACTTCCACGGCATACGTTCTGACTTCAACCGGCGCCTCGTTGGTGAAATGCCCGGTGGTCTCATACCAAGGCGCATCTCCGCCCACCGCCGTAACGGAACCCGCTTCGTCAGGGAAGGGATACGTATGCGAGCCATCAGCGGAGAGTACTCGATACTGCTTGCCATCACGCGCAGTCCAACTGAGAACCACTTCACCACTCTCGGATTCAATCGAGGTGATCTGAAGGAAGGCATCCTCGTCGGTCGGGTCGGTTCCGGCAACCGACTCGTCGTGATCCGGAATGCCGTCGCCATCGGTGTCCGCCACATTCACCAGCGTCGGCGTGGTGGGGTCGAATGCGGAACCTTCAACCTCGGTTAGATCAGGCAGCCCATCGCCGTCATTATCCAGGTCCAACTCGTCAATAACCCCATCGCTGTCCGTGTCCTGATCCGGTCGTTTGATGTCTACCGCCTGCAAAAACCCCGCGTTGTTTACCATGTCCCCGCCGGCACTGCTGAACACGCCTCCCGGTTGACCGCCGGCACTGACGTGACGATAGGCCACGCCGTCCAATTCAACGGTGTTATCCGACATCACGCCGGACCCGTCATGAACCGTGGAGAGGTGACGCCACTCCTGCGCGTGGACAGTGATGGCAAACAGAGCAACGAAAGCTGTCGCACCCCATCGAATCATCCTCATTTTCGACCTCCCTCTTTTCTCAATTCGACACTCGATAAAAACAATACGGCCATGAAGCTTTGCTCCATGGCCGTTATTCTTATTGATAGAGGATAGCGAACCGATAATGCGAGCCGCAGTCGCGACGCCCCCTTATCAATCCAAGGCCACCCGATCCAAATCCTTGAACAATTCCCACCTTGCCCCCCCCCTCTCCACAGCTAATTCTACCGACTCTGCCGCAACATGTTAAGAGTCAGGTCAACCGTCTCCACAATGGCACCGTATCCACGCGCTATGATTTACATTCTGCAGTGTGCAAAACATAACGCATAATGCAAACGGCCAAAGCTCCAGCTTTGCGAGAAACCCGACGCGCCACAGTTCCTAATTGACAATCGTTTGCGTAACATTAATGGTAGGCGTATGGATTTTTCCACTCAGCACAAGAAAGCCGCCGCTTCTTTCGTAGCCGCGCCTGCTAAAGCGTGGCTTCTTCTATCACTCGCGTCATGCCTCATCACGTTATCTTCCTGCAGCCTCTCCGAACCATCCGCCCTTCAGACATCCAATCCACCGACTTCCGAACAAGTCGCTGAACCCGTAGAAACCCGCCCCGCTCTCTCTTTTCTCCGAACCGAGGGAAACCGCATCGTGGACGAGAATGGCGACACGGTTATCCTCCGCGGTTGCAACATCGGAGGATGGCTGTTGATCGAGCCATGGATCCCCAGCCTCGACCGCCAACCGGGCTACAAAAAGGAATTCGAGACGGAGAAAGAGATATGGGATCTGCTCGGAAAACGGTTTGGAGAGGAGAAGAAGCAGGAACTGATCCGCACCTATCGCACACACTTCTTCACCGAGCGTGACGTCCAGCGCATCGCCGAGCTCGGTATGAACTCCATCCGCGTGCCGATCTGGTGGCGCGCAGTCACGCAACCGGAATACGGCGGCGACATCACCTGGCTCGATAATCTCATCGAGTGGTGCCGCAACGCAGGTGTTTACGTGATCATTGATCTCCAGGGCGCACCGGGCGGACAGGCCGAAGAGAGCGCCAATGTCGGCGAGCCCGCACACGGTGGCGCTTTGTGGCGCGACCAGAAAAACAAGGACCTGACCGTCGAGTGGTGGAGCTTCATCGCCGAACGCTATCGCGATGAACCCGTCGTCGCCATGTACGATCTGCTGAACGAAGGCACTGCGACGCCTCGCTACGATGACCTCGTGGATCTCTATGACCGGCTCTATCGCGAAATCCGCAAGGTTGACCCCAACCACATCCTCGTCATGGAAGATGTCTGGGGCTTCCATCGCCTCCCCCGTGCGTCGGATATGGGGTGGTCGAATGTCGTGTACAGTTTTCACGTTTACGCCCGCGAAATGGACAACGCGCTGGAAGGCGCCATGCGGGAACTCGCCGCGTTCAACCGAACCGCGCTCTATCACGGACTCCCCATCTACGTCGGAGAGTTCAACACCATCCAGATGAAAAAAGGCGGCGCGGACGGATTTCTCCTCTGGCGCGATGTTTTTGAATATTACGGCTGGTCATGGAATTTCTGGACGTGGAGAAAGATCGAGGATAACTGGACGATCAATTGGGGCGTTTGCGGCTACTACGATGATCCGCCCGTGCCGGACCTCCTCAACGATTCCTTCGAGCACATACGCGACTGCTTCAAAAAGATGGACAGCAAGTACTCGCAGGAAAATGCCATGCTAGCCGCCGCGCTGCGCGCCCCGTCGCGATGGCCGGATGAGTCAGCGATCCCCCTGCCTGTTCCCGGGGCGAAATTACTGACCTTGCGAAGCGCGTATCTCCTGCCCGCCAACAACGGCGCTATGATCGCCGAATGGGGCTATACCGTGCCGAACGCCGGCTTCTGGAAACAGGGCGACACGATCGTGTGGCGGTTCGACATCGAAAAAGACGGCGTGTACGAAATAGGTATCCGCATGGCCAACGACGCGGATGGAAATGTCGTGGCGCTCTGGATTGACGGGGCGCGCGCGACGGATATCGCCCTCCCCAACACGCGCGGCTGGCGCAGCTACCGGAACCACCGGCTCGGACGTTTCCGCCTGGCCGCAGGCACGCACACCCTTGAACTCGGACAGGCCGACGAATCCGGCTCATTCGTCAACCTGCAATATGCATGGATCGCATCTTCCTCGGGCAACGCGGAGGAGTTGCGCGAAACGGAACTCCGGCTCGGCCCCGCCACCATGGCGCCTCTCCCGGAAAAGAGCGCGATCCGCGTGGAATGGTTGAACAATCCTCCAAACATTGGAAACTGGGACCCCGGACAATCCATAAGTTGGAACATCGCACTCACCCAACCTCGTCGCTACACCGTCGAAGCCGTCTACGCCACGCCACACACCGACTCAAGCCTCCGTGTCACGATTGGCAGCAAGGAAGGCGGCATCACCCTGCCGCCTACTGCCGGTTGGCAGGAGTTTGCCACGGCGACCCTCGGCACCGTGGATCTCGACGCAGGTGACCACACCATCACGGCCACCTGGCGGGTTCCCCGCCGCACCCATACGGGGAATCTGCGATTGATTCGGTTGGTGGAAACGCCAAGTCAACTTTAGAGACGCGATAGCGGGCGCGACGACTGGCGGAGACTCCTTGCCCTCGTGCGAACCGCCGTCATTGGTGATGAGTAAGCCATAACCGGCAGGGCGTTTGAAGGTCGTTGTCCTGTTCTGGTCCTGGGCGAGCGTGGGGACGTGTACGGCCCCA
>Ga0334884_1003614_pt1 | contig 17164 bp, 13 predicted proteins | sample GraSluR1_MG_7_FD_207215 | JGI IMG/M metagenome (GOLD analysis project Ga0334884, IMG submission 207215) | Sludge microbial communities from methane-producing bioreactor in Wageningen University, Netherlands - Granular Sludge_12_05 R1 | ecosystem: Engineered > Bioreactor > Anaerobic >...
GCTTGCCGCGACTGTCCATGGCATCGGTGAATGCCTGTGCGAAATTGGGATCACGCATACTGTCCAGCCAATTGGTACCCCCTTTCTTGCTGGACCATCCTGCCGGTTTACCAGTCTTGAGCACATCCAAAAATTCGAGACATTGCGGCCTGTTTTTTATGGAATTGAAATAAGGTACCAGGCTGTCGTTATGATCATGCACTAGAAACACGTTCGCCGCGTCTGTGAGGTGGTAAACACCGTCTTGACACTCGAGTAGACCCCGGGCTTTTAATAACGTCAGAAGTACATCGGTTGGACGAGGTTCAATTCCGAGCGTAATACAGATTTCATTGAAATCACACGGGGCACGTTTCAATAGAGTAAACAAGTCCAGGTGTGTTATCGCACAAACCATTAAATCTGTGGCGTATATCGAATCGCGATATTTGAGTAACGTGGTGAACTCGTTTTCTAGCTGTATTTTTGAAGTTGACACACCTTCATTTCCTGGTTACATGTATAGTAACGAACCAGACATGGATCACGTAAAATTGCCCTGCAAGTTTTGCATGTCATCTGGTATAACAGGTTGTATGCTGATTTCTATGGAATCAAATGATTCGATCCTGGATTTCTATTTGCCTAAAGCTACTTTGGTAATTCAGAATTTTCAGGCAATACCTCATACACCTTGGTTTCACCAAATCCTACCGAAACATCAAGATAAAGGCCATTGCTCTGGTTGAATTGAACAGACTCGTTATTTCCTACATCTACAATTCTGGCTATTTTGAAGGGGAGGTCGGCCAGGCGAATACTGGTGTCTTCATTTTCGGATTCATGGTTGATTACAAAGAGAACGGCGCGTTCTTCATTGGTACGAATCGCTGCTTCGATGTCAGGATTGGATGAGTAGACCCGGGCTTGAATGCCAGCACTGTCACACATTGCCTTTAACAAAGCACGTAATTGTTCTCTGGCCTCTGGATTGTCTTCTTTAAAAGTATGGAAATAGGTGTCCTGCAAACAAAAACCAAGTAGATAGACCATTCCGTTGCCAACATTTCTTTTTAGAATTGCTACTTCACCCGATTCCGTTTCTGCGAGCAGGGTGGCTGTAGTCATCGTCGCGGGGCGTGGACTTACCAGCGTGAGGTCCAATGGAACACTCAGGGTTTCAGCTTGGAGCCGGGTAGATTCGTAAACAGACTCATCCGGAGAGTTTTCATCTCGGAATACCCAGAAGGGTTCACCATCGACAGTGATAGGGACATAATGTCCTTCGCGGATGATTCGGTCAGTGACTGCCTGTGATACACCGAAGAGTTGCTCCATCGTATCCAGCGGTTCTTTCAGGCGTCCCAGGCTGGGTACACAGTCTGCAATAACCAATCCTCCTGCTTCGACAAAATCTGCAATATGCTGCGCCACCGTTTCCGGCAACAGTTTTACATCGAATAACAACAGTATGTCGTAGCCATTCAATTGAGCATCTGTGACCTGAGATTCGTGAATCAGATCAAGCTCACCAAATGATCGCAAGAACAACTCAAAGGACAATCCGACATTGGAATATTCTTCCTGTAACTGGAGGTATTGAGTACGTGGAAACAGCATGGCAGCCCGGGCCTGTGGTTTTTTTGTGGTTCTCAAATACTCGGCAGTTTTTTGAATGAGGCGCAGGCCCTCACCCAGGCTTTCATAATGCTTTGCGTCTACAGGCAACCGGTATCCCGTAAGCAGATAATCCGAGCCATGCGCCACAGCCACCGTGGCCATGATTCGTTCGCCCCAATGCAATGACCGGTTGCCTTCATCCATGTAAGGCGCAAACCATGCTGGGTTGAATGTACCGACCCAAAAGCCGAGGTCTTTGTTGAAATGGTAAGCGAGATTACGCATGTGGGCAAAGGTGTAATGGGTCATGGCCATGCGCGGTAAGGGTAGTTTGGCTGGTTCACCGAAACGGAAGTCAAGGTTCCAATAGGGGTAGATGTCATAGACGAAAGCGTCTGTAAAATCCGCACCCCAGTGAAATACATCATCAATGGCTATCACGGCATGTGACTTGTAACCAGCACCGAAAGTGTTGTGGCTGTCATGCGTGAGTACGACCTGAAAATCAGGGTTTATTTCTTTCAAGATGCGATAAACCTGCCGCCAGGCATCGGGGAACTTGGCCGTGTGGAAATCGAGAAAGTCCAACCAAACCTGTGGGTTTTGACGTGCCGACTCGATGTCCATCGGCATCGCGTATCCATAGCGCTTTTCAAATTCTGCCTGGTCATATTCGGTATAACTGAGCGAATCAGGCCCACCGGTGAAGGGTTCATCCTGATACGGAAAAACATTATAAAGGCGTGGTATCTCTTCAAGAATGGGCATCTGTCGTTCTGCCGCTTCTCTGACAGCCTCGGCATATGCTTCCGAATAGACCGGAATCGATGGCGGATTGTCGCGTCCAAATAATTCCAGAGAACCAACATGGTGTGTGATAATCATGCCCTTTGATTGGGCATAGTTTCTTACTATGTCAGCCTGTTCAGGTGTAAGGGCAGATATGTTCCATTCAATGCCAGTGAAGCCATGTGCCATAATGTTGTCAATTGTGGCACGAAGCAGCTCTGGTGTAATCTCCTCATCGTCATCACCACGCCATCCTTCACCCGAGGCGACTGGTGAGAACTGGCAGACCACTGGAAAGAAATCTGTGCCTGTTGGTCTTTCTGCAACATGGATTGATTCATAGTGTTCGCCTGTTGCTCCAACAACCTGGATAGTATAATCGCCAACTTCCAGACCAGACAAGTCGAGTTGGGCATGATGCTTGCCATCTTCTGCCATCGTGAATTCTAAACGGATTATTTTATTATTATCTGCACCAATGAGGCGGCCAGAAACAGTGGTATCGTTGTTGTTTTCCACTTCAATCGTGATTACTGGAGACTCATTATTTCGGAAGACCCTGCGGCCTCCCGCCTCCGGAAAATGTAGATTCATTGCTTCCAGTCCTTCCACGGCCAGCAGGTTCATGGTAATTGCTATGGCCAGTATTAACCCCGCACGAAATGGTTGTAATCTGTTCATGAGTATATTTCCTTCAGTTTATCTTCATCTGGAATGCTGTTGAAGACAAAAAGTCATCACAAATAGTCTAAGTCCAAAATAATCAGGAATAATATGATTACTTTCTTGGTAATAGTAGGCAATAGTCAATCTAAGTTGCAAGCATTAAAATTGCTTCGCGTGCATCCTTTATACAGGTTTGTTTTTGCCAGGTTTTTTGCAGTATTGTGTATACTGGAAGCTTGGGGAAAGCTGGTGGGGGTAAAAGATTATTGTGATTCATCATACTGCGGAGTAACACGCATGTCAGCATCCATGAAAATACTTTTGGGATTGGGTTTGTTTTTAATTGCCAATGTTGCGGGCATTGGTATTGTATTGTTTCTTAAAACAGCCCAGGCGCCAACGATTGAAGATGACTTGCCAGAATTATATCCTGTGCCGTCGTTTTCCTTGACAGATCAAACAGGGAGTACTTTCGGTCTGGATGACCTTTCAGGCAAGCTCTGGGTTGCCAAGTTTTTCTTTACTTCATGTAGTGGCCCCTGTCCAAGGATGTCTGCAAACTTGGCGGATGTCAGCACGCAATTTGCCGATGACGACCGTATTCATTTTGTATCGTTTACCGTAGACCCGGCGACGGATACACCCGAAAGATTGGCAGAATACGCTGATTTCTACAATGCCGATCCAATGCGGTGGCACTTTTTAACCGGGGCGCTGGATGTCATATCTGAATTGGCGCTGGAAGGATTTAAATTGGGTTCGCCTGATAGTCCTGTCCATCATGCGGATCGTTTTATATTGGTGGACAACGCGGGTATAATCCGTGGATATTACGCGGGGACAGAGACGGAAGGTGTGCAAAGGCTGATCGCAGCTATAAAGCAACTCCGGGCTGATTTTTAATTGATTTATCTGCAGGAAGTGTCAGGAAAGTAGTATATGATAGATGTACATGATTTGCCAGTAGTCAACGCTGTCTTGAATGGCATTGCCACGTGTTTTCTGGTGATGGGTTGGATTGCTATTAAACGTTTCAATGCCCAAATCTGGCATCGAAACATGATGATAGGCGCACTGGTTACCTCGGCGCTTTTTTATACTATCACTACAATGCAGGTGCCATGACCCCATTTGAAAAAGAAGGTTTCATACGCATCGTCTATTTTACCATTCTCATCACCCACATACCTTTGGCAACGCTGATGGTGCCATTCATATTTGCTGCCCTCTGGTATGCCTGGCGAAAACAGTATGCAACACATGTGCGCATTGTACGGTATGTCTGGCCGGTATGGATGTATGTGTCTGTCACCGGAGTACTGATCTATCTGATGCTTTACCAGATGTGATTCCAGCTACCCGCTATGCTCATTGAGGTTGATTTCGGTCAGGATATCTTTGAGTGCGGGATACAGGCGTCGATAGCGACTGTATATATCTGTATAGCGCCTGTTCTTTTCCATATCAGGTTCGAATGATTTTTCTCGAAAGACAAATTGATCTGTTGCTTCCTGGGCAGAATGATATACCCCTGTTGCCATACCCGCCAACATTGCTGCACCCGCGATACCACATTCTGTATGACGAAGACGCACAAATGGTGCCCCAAAGATATCTGCCTTAATCTGCAACAACCGATCCGATTTGGCTCCACCACCAGTTGCAATAAATTCCGAAGTGTCAATACCAAGTCTGTTCAAAGCATTCAAGCTGTCCAGGAAGTAGTAAGTCGCACCTTCAATCAACCCCTTGAGGATAGCTCCGCGCGGTGTATTGGTATGCAGGCCCGCAATGACACCGGCAGAATTGGAAATAAAGTCCGGTGCTCCAGTGATTTCGAAGTGGGGGAGTGTTAACAGTCCGGTAGGTGCTTCCGGCATTTCGGCAAGCAGTGTCTCATAAATATCGATATCTGCGCCCAACAGCTTTTTGTCCGCCTGTGCAAAGGTGTCGCGAAACCACTTCATCAATACACCACTTTGGTTGTATATGAATGACATATACAATCCTGGGAGTACATGGTGCTCAACATTTAATCGTGTGGCAAGCATATCCGCGGTAGGGGGGACTTGGTCATATACCGGTGCGATACATTCTATCGTGCCGATACCACACACTGCTTTGCCACCTGAAATGACCCCGGCACCGAGTGCATTGCAGCATTGATCATGACCGCCCAATATAATTTTTACCTTGTCTGGCAAACCGAGTTCACGGGCTATTTGTGATGCTACGGTGCCAGTGATGGTGCCACTGGGTGCGACGGTGGGCAGCTTATCTTTTGGTATGCCCGACCAGGCCAGTAACGGTTCCGACCAATCCTCCTTGTAGAGATCAAAGAGAAGTGTGCGATTCGCGTGGGAATAACTGGTAATGGGTTCCCCACCGAACAGACAGGACACCAGATCACACCAGAGCAGGTATTTCCAGGCTCCTTGGAATTCTGCCGGATTGTTTTCCCGCAACCACAGCAGTTTCGGAAGGGAGTAATTGGGAGCAAGTATGTTGGGGTTGATGGCATAAAACGCTTCTTGACCCAGGTCCTCCTCAATGCGTGTGATGTGTTCCGCGCCACGCAAGTCCACAGACAATATGGAGTTACCGATGATTTCCCTGTTTTCATCGACGGGGGTCATCGCCTCTCCCATAGCGCTGATGCACAAGGCAGTAACGAGGTCGCCTCCCGTGTGAGAGACGACCTCTGCGATGGCATCTTTCAGGCGTTGGATGACTATACGACTGTCGAGTTCAGCCTGTCCCGGCTTAACTTGCAAGGTGGGATATTCTCTGTATGCGATACCTAGACAATGCCCAGTGACTGTAAACGCACCTGCCTTGCAACCTGATGTTCCTATGTCAATGCCCAACAAACTCATGTTGACAACTCCAAGTTTTCAGTGTCGTTTATTCCGCCAAGAAAACCTATACTTTTACCTTATACCAGTGTCACATCATAACCCAGGTACTTGGTGAAGGCTTCATATACTGGCGCCATGACGTATCCCGGAGTTACCGCGACATGGTGCCTGTGTCCTGCATATCCAATGGTTTGCAGGGTGTGCTGCAGGTCTTCAAATTCGCCTACCCCGGCACAACCAAAGAACTCAGGCGGAATTGGATCGTCCGTAAATCGTGCTTGTCCCAGGTAAAATTTCATTTTACCTTCATCGGTCATCAGGTTACCGAAAGAAAAGGGCGTAGGTGCAATACGGCCGGTATTGCAACCGTATGAACAACCCTTGCCAACAGCATTTGCCAAGATATCGTGATCTGATATAACGCCCTTTTCAAGCATCATGGCTTGCGGTACAGGGCCACAGTGGAACAATATGCACTTATTGTCGTCGTCGTTGTAATTATTATTCCAGTCCAGGCACGATGCTACGTTGTTCGATGCCATACGCAAGGCATACATGGAGACCGCGCTGCCAACATCCACTTCGCAGGCGACCGGTATCTTACGGTTGTTCATTTCACTCACCAGGACACAGCAGGAAATGCCAAACTGCTTTTGCATTTCTATCCAGCAACGTACAGACAACGCGTCAAGCCGCATTTCTTCCGCGATATCATCAAGCACAACGCCCAAGCGTACGATATTTTCAAAGGCTTGATTTGGTGTCTGGTTCCAATCTGAATACTCTTTTAAAAACTCTGCCTTGTCTACTACCGAAGTATCGGTCATCTTGAGGTCTCTCATCCGGGCAAATACTTCCGACATATCCAGGGTTTCCATGGTGATTCCATGGCGTTGCAGGGTTAGTTCGTCAATACGGACTGTCTTGAATGCCGTCGTGCGTGCCCCGATAGCACCTACTCGAAAGTCACGCATCGCCCGAACCACACGGCACATACGATCAAAGTAATCAATATTATCTGTAAAACGGGGATTCTTCGGGTGAACCGTGTGGGGCTTTAATGCCGTGAACTTCAAGCCATACTGACAAAAGACATCCATAATGGAAAACTTGCCACAGAAAGCATCGCGACGCACTTCAGGCGCCATTTTGTCAAGCTCATCTGGGTATGCCTGAATTAGGATGGGGACACCTGCATTTTTAAGCGCTTCCACAGCACCGTTTTCATCGCCAAAATTGGGTAAACACAGGATTACACCATCAAATTTACCAGCATTTTCGCGTAAAAAATTGGCATATATCTGACCTTCCTCTGGAGTTTCCACTGCACCATACCGCGTTACCTCCGGGGCCAATGTAATAATTTCATGCCCAAGACTTCTGAGTACAGTCTCCATATCCTCGCGAGCACTCGCCTGAAGTGAAGCGGGGAAAAATCCCCGGTTTCCAAAAAAAACGGCAAAACGACTTTTTTCCTGGGTCATATTTTTTTACACTCCTTTAATAACGATTTAATAACAGTAACTTGAAAACAAACTTCTATTCTATTCCGTGGATTTGATCAACCAGCCTGTAACTTGTCAATGGAATCTTCCAGATTCAGTTCATCCCGGATCACAGCGACGGTTGCTTCATAAACAGCTTGAACTGCCTTATCCAGGTCTTGCTCTATAATTGCTTCATAGGGTTGGCGTATTGCAGTGGCGACATTAATTTTGCTTATACCATTCATTATTGCATCTTGTATATATTTTTTTTGGATGCCTGTACCGCCATGCAGTACCAACGGGATATTTGTAGCTTCTTTGAGTTCTATCAACCGATCGATGCTCAACCGCGCTTCCACCTTCTTTTCCTTGCGTTGTGAAGCACTGATCGCACCGTGTACACTGCCGATTGCTACTGACAGCCAGTCCGTTCCAGTTTCTTCAGCAAACCGGCGGGCCTCTTCCGGGTCCGTAAAACCTTTACCTGATTCGAAGAGCTCATCATAGGGCGGCATCGGTCCCGATTCATGGCCCAACACAGCCCCAAGCTCAGCTTCTACTACTACGCCTTTGGCATGTGCCATCTCAACAATGCGTTTTGTTGCCGCAATATTGTCTTCCAAACTTAATCGAGAACCGTCCACCATCACCGAATGATATCCCAACGTTATGGCTTCACTCAGTATCGCTTCATAATCCACTTTCAATTCATCTTCATCGATTATCGGTACATGGTCCATATGGAGCCGGGTATACCGCTCATCTTTTACACGTTGGTATTCCTCGAAAATCGATACGGGACCACCTGATTCAAACTTGACCCATTCCAATCGGGCAACCATGATGAGACCAAAACAACGGGTATCGCGTAGTGCCCTTACAACGGGTTCCATCATGGGCAAATAGGGAATGTTGAAGCCCGGGATTGCAGATTTATGATCCCAGGCATACAACATCAAATCACGTATATTGGCGGTAGTTAGGCACATTGGGTATTCCTTAATTAAAAATAATACGGTAAAAAACATTAAAAAATTAGGAGCTGTCAGCAAAATATCACGCAACATTACAATATCATGATTCTTCTGATGTGCTCAAACAACTCGATGGGCGCGTGGGACACATTGTGCAGGTTGTCGAGACACTGCTCCAGCACTTTGAATGGAATTGCATTGCCGCTGAGGAAAAAGTTGCAATGCAAATATATGTTATGTATACTAAACATAAGTTATATATAATGCTTATTGGCTCGCCTTGTAAAACTTGGCGTGAGGGTGCTGAGGAACCGTTGCGTGTTGCACCGAAAAGTGCGTGCTGGGGATTTTTTTAAGATTTCTATCCATGTTTCATGGTTAGTAGCCAGATAAAACAGTATCATGAGCGATTGTATGCACAACCTTGACTATATTTTATTCAAATATACACTGTAACTAGATACTATAAGATAGATAGTTAATACTATCAGATTAAAAAAAGTTTACTATAACAAAATGATTTTCTTTATCTTTATTTTAATTGTATTGGCCTTGATATTGGCCATTGTAAAGATGTCGCTTTGCGAAAAGTATGTATACATGCTGGTGAACAGTATCTTTATCGTACTTCCCTGTTTACTCTTTTATCCGGTTGCAGTTCGCATGTCGGAGCAATACATATTGATGCTGTTTTCAGACCCCGGGTTTTTAGGATTAGTTTGCCTGATTATAGTCATTGAAGCTCTCGTGACAATGTTACTGAGTGTTCGCCTCATGGAAGCACATTATAAGAAGCAGAGAGCACTGATAATACGTTCTTTGGCGATTTTTCCAAGTGTAGTTTTCCATGTTTGGCTGGGTGTGATGCTTGTGCTTGTACAGAATCGCATCATGGGCTATTCCTTTCTTTTGGTGACCCTCCTGTTTCTGACTGGGGTCATCCTGATCGTCCTGCTAACTTCGATAAGTGTTCGCTATATTCTGTCCGAGTGGCAAAGTAGATTGAGTCTGATGCTGAGTCTGGCTTTTTTGTTGTTGGTGATAGCCATGTTCCTGCCTCTGCTGATAACAGATATCAAATCGCCAGATAACAGTTGGGATGTATCGCTATTGAACACGCTTGGTTTGCTGGTGCTGATAGCAGGAGGCACTGGCATTGGCTATAACATTCATAAAACAGGGAGATACTAAATAAGTGGGAGTATTAATTCAAATCTTGTTCTGGATATCAACAGGTATGTTGATACCGGTAATAATTTTACTGCTGGCTGCATTCATGTGGGCACTGTTATTACTGGGTGATTTGTATGGCGTATACGCGGCAAGACTCAAGCGTTCACAAGATTTGGAGCGTCTGATACGCGATGTAACCACTACCAGAATAAATTACATTACTTTGGAAGAGTATATCAAGAACTCCAGTAAGTTGGGTAAGCATATCTATCAATTGCGGGATTGTAATTGGCATCCTGTACATGGTGAAAAAATATTGGCAGACTTTGATTTGCTGTCATTAAAGGAGGTGGAGGGTGCTACTTCTTTAATGCGCCTGGGACCCATGTTGGGTTTAATGGGCACGTTAATACCGATGGGGCCTGCCCTGGTGGGGCTTGCAGCAGGTGATATCGCGTCGATGGCTTTGAACATGCAAGTCGCGTTTTCCACAACTGTCATCGGCATTTTCATAGGTGCAGTCGGGTTTTTGGTGCAACTTGTAAAACGTCGATGGTTAAACTCAGACCATGCCAACTTACGCTATTTGTATGATCTCTCACAAGAGGAAATGACCCATGAAAAAAATAGTTAAAAATCGTTATTTTGCACGTAATGCCGAACAGGAAGACCCATTAAGTGGGATGGCAAATTTATTCGATTTGGCGATGGTATTTGCGTTGGCACTGATGGTCGCGATGGTTGCTCACCTCCAGATTGCTGACTTACTTTTTGAAGATGAAGTAACCATGGTAAAGAATCCTGGAAAAGAAAATATGGAGATCATTATCAAGCAAGACAATGAAATTACCCGTTATGTTCCCGCTGAAGGTGGTTCAGACGATGGTAGGGGCAGACGTGTGGGAACAGCGTATGAATTAGATAATGGCCAGATCATCTATGTTCCGGAGTAAAAGATTCAAGTGTAAATATTGACGGATAACAGTTTTGAGTTCCTATGGAAGTATTTTTGGAGAAGTTTTATGTACAAAGCAGCCTGGCAAAAAATTAATAGAAAAAGAGCAATACAAATTGCTTTGGCGATACTGGTTATTACCTTATTTTTGGGGTGGAAACATTGGGCAAGCCCTACGCATATTGCAGTTATAAATTATCGGGATTTTCTTTTTGCCGACATGCAGTCAGCGAACGATAGTCGTTTCATTCGTTTTTCCCGGCTGGATAAGGAAAGCATTACAAAGCGCAACTTACGCCGCTTTGATGGCATGTTCATATTTGGCATGGGGCTGGACCTCTCACCCGAGCAACGCGATGCTTTAATTGCTGCCTCTGACAGAGGTGCGTTTATTCTAACCAGTGCTGTGACCAACCCCGAATCCGACCTGACGAATCTGGATGAAGAGCAATTGGAAGTTGTGCGTGCGTATCAGCAAAATGGTGGCCGGTTTAACATGCAGCAGATGTTTCGTTACATGAGAAGGAACCTGGACAACAAAATACTGTTTGCGCCGCACGCAGAGGAAGTCAGAATAGTTCCTGATAACGCTTTTTTCCATTTGGAAGAAGATGACCACTTTGAGTCCTATGAGGATTACCAGGCATTTTATGAAAAAGAGGGTCTGTATAAAGAAGGAGCGCCCCGGGTCGCGTTTATTCCCACAGTGGTCAGTCCAAAAAATGCGGAACAAGGATATGTTCTGGACTTCATTTCATTATTGGAGAGTAAGGGCATTAATGTCTACCCGATTTCTGGAATGGCAAAAAGACTGGAGTACTTGAAAGCTTGTAAACCGGACTTGGTGGTCTATGTACCGCATGGACGTTTGGTCATGAACAGATCCGAAGAAGCAGTTGCCTGGCTGGAAGAAGAAAATATTCCGCTGTTGTGCCCTGTAGATGTTTTTGCCCCTTATGATGAATGGCTGACCAGCCAGTCTGGTATGGTGGGTACGTTGATGTCGCAAGGTATCGTCACGCCTGAATTGGACGGAGGCGCGGAGCCGTTTGTGATCAGCGCCGAATTTCCGAATGAAGATGGTTTACTTGTGTTCAAGGGAATTCCTGAACGTATGGAAACCTTTGCTAACCGTGTTGCGCGTCGATTGTATTTGCAAAACACACCGAATGAAGAAAAGAAAGTTGCCATAATCTACTATAAGGGAGCCGGTCTCAGTGCCATGAATGCCGCTGGGCTGGAAGTTGCCCCGGCGTTGTTGAACTTGTTACGGGCTTTGCAGGACGAGGGCTATTCAACAGGCGCGCTTCCAGAGACGGTAGATGAATTTTACGAACGAATACAAAAAGAAGGTCCTGTACTGGGGCCCTATGCGGCTGGCGCGCAGGATGAATGGATTCGTACAGGGAACCCGGAGTGGATTCCGGCAGAAACATACTTGGAGTGGTGCCTGAGCAATCTGGAACGTGAACTGGTTGAGTCTATGGAAGCCTTATATGGCCCTGCGCCTGGTGCGTTTATGAGTATGGCCAAAGAGGGAATCGCTTACCTCACCATACCACGCATAGAATTTGGCAATGTGGTGATTCTACCCCAACTGATGCCTGCTGCCGGTGGAGACGAAGTCGCTATGATTCATGGCGCCAAGCAGGCGCCTGCGCACCCCTATGTTGCCCAGTATTTATGGATTCGGGAAGGCTTCCAAGCCGATGCTCTGATTCACTTTGGAACTCATGGTAGCTTCGAATTTACACCCTGGAAACAATCTTCCCTGTCTCAGTTTGACTGGCCGGATGCGCTGATAGGTGATCTACCGCATTTCTATTATTATGTGATCAACAATGTGAGTGAAGGCATGATAGCCAAGCGCAGAAGTTATGCGGTACTCAATACACACTTGACGCCGCCTTTCGATGAAGGGGGTTTGTATGGCGAGCTGACCGTGTTGCATGATCGCATGCACAACTACATGTTGGTAACAGATGATGCCCTTCAAAAAGTTTACATGGACAGTATCCTGGATGCTGTGTATGAACTGGACATGAATATAGAGTTAAAGCTGCCGGAACGGGATCAAGTGGAATTTTCTGATGAACTGTTCCATACCATCCACAATCATGTCCACGAAGTGGAACAGGCCAAGATCACATTGGGCCTGTACACCCTCGGTGTGCCCTACGCAGAGGATGAATTAGAGTCTACTGTAACCCAAATGGCTGTTGATGCCTTGGCCTACAACCGTGCCCGTCTTGATGTGTTGGATGGAGTAATCAGTGAACAGGACATGAAAAATGCCCATTGGTTTGATCAAACGTATCGCGGCCCGGCACTAGAGACCATCGAAGCGATTTTGCACAACATCGTGGAACCGGAGGACCCGGCACTCCTCCCATCAGGAGCAATGGCCCGTTTAATCCAAGCGGAAGCACAGGAAAATAACGATGGCCACGATATTGCCGCTCCGCATACCGAGGCCAATCGGGAAAACCTCTCCGGTTCCATGCCCCCTGAACATCCCGCCGGGCAGCCTCGGACAGGTCGTCCAGGGCCTCAAGCTATGATGCATGAGCCAAATGCTGACGAAGATAAGCCAGCGCATTATGCCGAGTATAAACGGGCTTATGACGAATATATAGATACACTCCACGCTATTCGCTATTATTTTGAATCACTGGAAAATTCACCAAATCTGGAACTGGCAGCGATACTGAATAGTCTGGACGGGGGCTACACACCGCCTTCATCCGGTGGTGACCCCATCATCAATCCTGAGACCATTCCCACCGGCCGTAACATGTATGCAATAAATCCGGACAGGACGCCAACGGAAGAGTCCTGGAAACTCGGCAAGCAGCTTGCCGATGAACTCATCGCCGCCAAAATGTCGGATTCAGGTGAATTTCCCCGAAAGGTTGCTTTTACCTTGTGGGGGGGTGAATTCATTCGCACGCAGGGTGCCACACTGGCACAAGCTATGTATTTAATGGGTGTGGAGCCTGTACGCAACCGGCGTGGTGTGGTACATGATGTCCAGCTGATTCCCGCCGAAGAATTACAGCGCCCCCGTATTGATGTGGTTGTTCAGACATCAGGGCAATTTCGTGACCTGGCAGCTTCGCGTATTATGCTCTTTGATAAAGCGGTGGAGCTGGCCAGTGGAGCCAATGATGGCGATGTCCCCAATTACGTGTATGAGGGTACGGTACAGGCGGAAACCGTGATGCGTGAGCTGGGGCTGAGTCCATTGGATGCACGTGCCTATTCCCTGGCACGGGTGTTTGGAGGTGTCAATGGGAATTATGGTACGGGCATTATGGGCATGGTTGAGTCGGGCGATTCCTGGGACGACCCTGATGAAATCGCGCAACAATACCTGAAAAATATGGGCGCCATATATACGCGTGATAACTGGGGACATTATGAACCTGGTATTTTCGAGGCAGCACTGCAAAGTGCAGACACGGTTGTGCATCCACGATCTTCCAATACGTGGGGACCATTGTCACTCGACCACGTCTATGAATTCATGGGAGGGCTGAACAATACCGTGCGGTATATCACGGGTGAAGAACCAGATGGTTATTTCAGCGACCTGCGTAATCGTTTTGATGGACGGATACAAGGCGTAGAAAAAGCTATTTGGGTTGAGGCGCGTTCCACCGTGTTTAATCCGCTCTATATCGAGAAGCTTCAGGAAGGTGGTCCTTCGTCGGCCAATGTGTTTGCCGATACATTCAGAAACACCTACGGTTGGAACGTGCTAAAGCCTGATGTTATCGACAATGCCATTTGGAATGAGTTGTATGAGGTCTACATTGATGATAAATATGATATGGGGATTGAAGAATTCTTTCGCGATGTAAACCCCTACGCCCTTCAGGAAATGACTGCGGTCATGCTGGAAACGATACGAAAGGAAATGTGGGATGCTGATCCGGAGCAGATCGAAACCCTGGCCAATTTGCACGCGCAGTTGGTTGAAGACCATGATGCCGGATGCACCGGGTTTGTCTGCAACAACATGAAGTTGATGGAGTTTATCGGGGAAATGCTTTCACCTGAATTAAATGAAGCCTATCACGCGAAGATAGAAAATGTACGTGTAGGCCAGGTGCGTGAAAGTGTAGAAGGAATACGGCTGGAGCCGGAAAAAGCAACCATGGAAATGGTACGGCAAATCGTATCTGACAATATAGGAATGTTGATAGTGCTGGGATTAATTATTGTCTGCTTCTCCACGGCTGTTATTGTTGGTGCCAGGAGACGCACGGCATAAGGAGTTTTAAGCCTGTTTTATTGGAGCATGCTCCCCAGAGCTTCGGTTGTATGTTGGTTGTGTAGAAATACATGCTGGATTATGTATACACCTATGTGGAAAATACTTGTGGCAAAAATTGTCGGGGCATTTCGACTTGTCCGCAAGCGTCGCGTTACAATATCCTACGACACACATAATTCAGCATGATTTCTACTACCAGCAATTGAAGGGGGGCATTACATGAATATCAAGAGGCTGCGCTTATCCCATTTCCGCGGCTCGGGTGATTTGTCTCTCTATTTACATGACAAGTTGAATGTTTTTGTGGGAGTTAATGGTTCCGGTAAATCCACTATCCTGGATGCAGTTTCCATTTTGCTTTCCTGGCTGCTTGAAAATATCAGTAACGAGATTGGACCTGGCGCCTCCATCCAGGATGATGATATCAGCAATGATCAGGGCAGTGTGACGCTGGAAATCTTCTTGGCGTACAACGGCATTGAATACGCGTGGGGTATACATTCCAATCGCGATACGGTAGACAATAAGCAGGACCTTACCGATTTACAAAACCTCGAATCGTTGGCATATTCGCTCCAGAAGCTGATTCAGACCCCCGATAAACAAGTCAACGTGCCGTTGCTGGTATATTATCCCGTAAACCGCTCTGTGGTGGAAGTACCCCTCAAGCCGTACAAACCGAAACAACAGCAACTGCTGGATGCCTATGCGGATTCTTTGAGCAGTGGCGCCAATTTCCAATCCTTTTTTGCCTGGTACCAACAGCGTGAAGAACAGGAATGGACAAAACTAAATTCGACCGATACGGAAAATTCAGGCGAAAGACCGGACACCGCTTTGGACCCGCAGCTTGCTGCTGTGCGCAGCGCTTTGTCGCAATTGTTACCGGGTTTTGGAAATCTGACCATGTACCAAAACCCTGTGCGGCTGGAAGTAATGAAATATGGCAGGCCGATTAAAGTAAGCCAGTTGTCGGATGGGGAGCAGTGCCTGATGGCACTGGCTGGTGATCTTGCGCGACGCTTGTCTATTGCCAATCCTGCTCGCAAAAATCCTTTGCAAGGTGAAGGGATTGTGCTCATAGACGAAATAGACCTGCATCTTCATCCCAAATGGCAGCATATGGTTGTCCCGGGCCTGCGCGAAGTTTTTCCCAATTGTCAGTTTCTTATTACTACCCATTCCCCACATGTGATTACCCATGTAAAACCGGAAAGCATGTTCTTACTCACCGAAACCGAAACAGGCATTCTGGTGGACAAACCGGTGGAGTCCTACGGCAAGAATGTTGACCGAATTCTGGAAGATTTGATGGGGTTGGAAAGTACCCGGCCCGGTCAGGTGAGTGTCGCTTTGGCCCGATTATACGACCTGATAGACCAGGGTAAGTTGGAAGAAGCGCAACGGGTGCTTGAAATGCTCAAGAACTTGATTGGAGAAGACGGTGACTTACTCAAAGCAGAGATATTGATACGACGTAAGGAACTGCTGGGTAAATGAAGCACATCAGAAAGAAACCTGAACCACAAGCATTCATCAATTGGAAGTTACACCACAAAGACAATAAACAACTACATTATGGCTCGCTGGTGGGCGATCTCAAACAAGAGGTAAAAGACGCGTTACTGGCTGAGCAAGGCTACATCTGTTGTTACTGCGAACGCAGACTGACCAACAAAAATTCGCACATCGAACATTTGCGTCCCCAGTCGGACCCTGCCACCGACCCGCTGGACTACACCAATTTGCTGTGCTCCTGTCAGAAATTGCTGGACAAAGGCGCGCCACGACACTGTGGAAATCTGAAGGGGCAATGGTATGACGAAGAATTACTGATCTCACCACTGGACCCAACCTGTGAAACACGTTTTGCCTTCAATGCCGATGGAAGAATTAAACCGGCACAAAATCAAGACCTGGCAGCGCAGGAAACCATTGAGCGACTTGGTCTGGGAATTCCCAAATTGAACAATTTGCGCGCAAGCGCCATTGAGCCATTTCTTGATGCCTCACTCAGCGCAGACGAATTAAAACTGTTTGTAGAAAATTACCTGGAAAAGAACAGTTCCGGTAAGTTTGGTGAGTTCTATATGATGATCCGATACCTGTTTGGTAATCAACAGCAATCAGTCCACCGATGCATAGAAAACGAAAAGTTGCCTTCACCATAATTCTATGAAATAATTACATGCTTGTACTGTACATGCCATTGTACCTTTCTACACAGGAGCTATTGCATATGCACCGAGGCCCTGCCATAAAAAGTAGTTGCTGTATGTGGCACAAAAAGATATACATCTATGTCAGCGCAGGCTATAGCGTCTGTATCAGCCGTCGAACCAATCCATATGCTTACACTGACAACCAAGTTAGCATATTGAGCA
>Ga0334884_1003616_pt1 | contig 17147 bp, 20 predicted proteins | sample GraSluR1_MG_7_FD_207215 | JGI IMG/M metagenome (GOLD analysis project Ga0334884, IMG submission 207215) | Sludge microbial communities from methane-producing bioreactor in Wageningen University, Netherlands - Granular Sludge_12_05 R1 | ecosystem: Engineered > Bioreactor > Anaerobic >...
TTATAAAATACCATTGCTGTAATTTTTTGCTAATATAATTGGGTGAGGGGGTTTTTGAAAGGACAAATTTTTCAAGGTTAAAGGATAAAGGTTATGGGTTGCGGGATGCCATATTTTCAATACGTTGTGCTTTTTCGGTTTGGGTTTTCCAGTGCCCATAACTCATGCTTGCCTGTAACGGCTTTGAGAGTTGCTGATAAAGTAGTTTTAGCAGGTTTTTAATTTCGGGATCCACTGGTTGCGGGTTTTGGGTTTCGGGTTGCGAGTTGCGAGTTGCATAGTGGGTTGCAACGTTACCCTCTGCCCTTTGTGGAACCATGCTGGCGCGGATCTTGGGTAGCACATCGGGGAAGTTAACGGACATATTACGTAGCGTGCCGGCATCAACAACCAGCTCAGAGCCTCGCTCGGCTACCAGGGTTGGGCGTGAATATATCCCTGTTTTCATGCTGCCCCGGTATGGCACGTTGGAATATAATCGGCCATCGTCCTCGCCAATTACATCGTACTTACCGGCGTAGCGTTGTCCCACCGAGGAAACGGCTGCTTTAAGCCCAGTAAAGGCGGCTTCAACAAGAGCCGATATAGCCAAAGCTTTTGCCACTCCAGCAGCACCCCAGGTGGCAACGCTTTCTGCTGAGGCAAGACTACGCGCCCATATCTCTGCTATGGCCATACGGGCAATACCATGAGCGCTATCGAGCGCAATAAGAAGTAAATTTTTTGCAACCTCCTGGGCTGTCATCTCCGTATCGGTGGCCATACGCCCAAGCAGATCGCCCACGGAAGCAGCAAGGTTATCTGTAATGGCCCGGTACTGCTCGGCTTCCTGTATCTTTCGCTCAAGGGCTTCCTTGTCAAGCTGCGCCAGCCTGTCGTTCTCATCCTTCCAAAGTTTATACTCCTCATCAAGGAAGTTCTCGGTTGCCTTTAGGTTTTCGTCAATGTACTTTTCGTTATCGAACTTTTCGATATTGAGCTTAACCTGATCGTCGATACTTTTTTGTATCGATGCATCGATTTTCTCCATTAACTTGATGCGCTCCTGGGTAAGCTTAAACTCTGTGTCGTAGGTATCCTCACCAAATTTGCGCCTTAGCGCAAGCAAAGCCTCAAGGTGTGCAATCTCTTGTAGCTGTAACTCCCAGTCGAACTTTTCCTTGTCGATCTTCTGCTGAAGGTAATCGCGGTGTATTTCGAGCCTGCGCTTTTTGTTCAGCTCCTCAAGGGCCTCCAGTAGATCGTCGTAGGATTTTTCTGTTGTATCGTTTTCCTGAAAGTTTTTGATATTAAGCATTACTGCGCTTAAGTATTCCTTTAGTTGAACAATAGATTTATTGTTTGAATTTTTGCGAGAAACAAATTCTTGGTTGTAAAAAGCTATTGTCTGATCTAATTGATTCTGATAAAACTTTTTGGTTTCTTCGCTTGTAGCATTATTAATGTTTTCGCGTGATAATTTAATACCCTCGTTATTTTTTTCAATACGTTCAGTATTTTTTGCTATTAGCACATCCATTTTAGCAGCATTATCTTCGTGTGCTTCAATTTGTTGTTTTAAATCATTTTTAAGGGTATTTAGTTGTCTTTTATTAAGATTTTCAATTGTACGCATCCGCTCTTCTATGCTACGGGTGTCTTTCATCAGCTCATCAAATTCTTTAATTGCCTCGTTTAATTTTTTTTGTGATGCTGAAGCATCATCGGCTTTATTTCTAAAAATAGCAAATGCCGCCGCTGCCGCCGCCAAAAGACCTACTACAAGTCCAATTGGGTTTGCCTTTGTTGCAGCATTAAAGGCAAGCATGGCTTTTTGGCTCAACCAGGTGGCAGCCGTAACAATGTTAGTCCAAATTACTTGTGCTTTTACTGCAATAGTATATGCCGTAATCCCTGCTACTGCTATAACAATGTATTTCCCATACTGATCCAGAAATTTTACAAGGGCAATCAGCACCTTGGTTAGCGTTCCGGCAGTAACGGTTACTCCTCGGAATGCGGGCGAAAGTCGCTGTCCCAGCTCCATGGCTGCCAGCTTAAAACGGTTACGAGCCTGCTCCAGGGCTGCTGAGTTGGTTTCGGTATTGATTATGGCCTGTTCGGTGGCTATATTGGTGTCCGTTACTGACTGGGTGAAATGATCGACCCTATCGGCATTTTCAATTAGAATTGCACCGGCGGTGTAAGCCTCCTGCCCAAAGATCTTAACTATCTCGGCAGCGCTAAGATTTTCGTTCTTTAAGTTTTCCAGCGCCTTATTAAGCCCAACAACCTTGGGGTTAAACTCATCGGCACCGGTTTGGAGCTTTAGCAGCGCTGTACGCAGTTGGGTTCCGGCAATTTCGCCTTTTACTCCTTTTTCAGCAAGGGTTTCAATAAGTCCAACCGACTCCTCAACCGAGATATTTGCGCTTGCTGCCGCAGGACCGAACTTAATAATTGATGTGGCGATCTGATCCACGGCGGCCGCTCCGAACTTAGAGCCAGCAGCCAGCACGTTGATGTAATCGCTTGCCTGGCTTGCATCGGCACCGAATTGGTTCATCACATTGGCCAACGATTCAACGGCAACGGCTGTGTCCATTTTTGCTGCCTCGGCAAGCTTAAGCGCCTCGGTGGTAACGGCTGCAAGGGCCTCCTTATTCTCGAGCAGTTCGGGTTTGGCGCTTCCCATAAGCTTAAAGGCATCAACAATTTCATCAGCACTTCTGGTGATTCTAATACCATCTTCGGTGGTGCTTACAGAAAGTTTTTTAGCCTCTTCGGAAAGCCAGTTCAGCTCCTCGCCGGCTAATCCGGTAATTGCAGACAGCTCTGCTACTTTAGCATTGTATGCATCTGCATCCTGAGCTAGCTTGCGTAACCCCAATCCAACTCCGGTAACGGCAGCAATGGCACCAAGAGCCATTCCGCCAAAGCGGTTAAAGCCGCTGGCTACCCTGTTAAGCATTCCCTGCTGGCTTCCGGCAACACCAGTCATCTCAACTTTAACCTTACGTAGTTCTGCGGAAACCAGCCTTAGCTGCTTGCTCTTCTCAATATACTCGGCCGTTCCTCTGGTGGTTTTTTTTAGCTCGGCTTGCAGCTGGCGTTGAGTACGGGTAAGATCGTTCATGCTGGTGGTGGAGAGGTTCTTCATCACCTGGTTAACATCAAATGTGGCCTTCTTGAGCGAGGTCATCGTTCGCTCGGTTTTCTTAAGCTCCGCCTCGGCTTTCTTATATCCCGTAAGATCGTTTGCCTTATTTGCCTCGGTCATGGCCCTTCGGTAGGAATCGGCCTTTTGCTTCAGCTGATCCAGCACCGTCGAAGCGTTCTGATCGTTGATGCTTACGTTGGTAATCGCATTCTGTTCGTTCCTTGCCATATGATAGATTTTTGGCAAAGAAGCTAAGGGAATGGTGGGTTTGAAAGGACAAAAAAAGCCGCTTGCGCGGCTTAATTTGTAGCAAAAAGTAATGATTTACTCAATCAGGAACTGCTTAACAAAAGCTTTAAGCTCAATATGCGCCAGAAGCTTTTGCGATACCGATGCGGTTTTATTCAGGGGTTCCAGCGTTTCGAACCACCCATCAACCTTTTTTCGGTAGTCGGTTGGGGCAAACCTTTGGGTTTCCTTCTCCTTGTTAACCTTCTTGCCCATGGTGCTCCTCCTTAAACTCTATTCTAAGCTGCTTGCGGCTGGCATCCCACTGCTCAAAGGTTAAGTCCATAATATCATCAAACTCCTTCTTGGCATCGTCGAGCCGGTTCTTGGCGGTGTTAAACTCGGCTTTAATAATGCGCAGCTCAGTATTCTTTTGATGCACAAGCGCCTGCTTGTACTCGTAGAACTCGGCGTGCGCCGTGAAGTGGTTGTACAGAACATTGTAACATTCCAGCTTGTACTTCAGTACGGCTTCACGGGCCTCGGGGGCCACGTTCTTAGGGTTGATTGAAAAGAGCCAACCGAATACAAAACGGAAGGGGATACAGAACATTTCGTACTGCTTTTTATCTGCTCCAGTCGAGGTGCTCAGCACCCCAACTGAACCTAAAATTTCATCATTTTTTATCTTATCCCTTTGCTTGTGGATTGTTTTGTTTAAATACATCAAATATGCCCATACGATATTGGTTTAGGTTAAACAATACCGCAATATACAAAAAAATTATTGGCCCTGCTGTATTTCGTTAACAATTAATGTAACGGCTCTCTGTCCGTAGGCCTTGGCAAGGTTTTCGGCAAGCTTGTGCATCTCGCGGGCAAATACCTTGCTGTACCAGGCTTTGGGTTTCCGGTTGCTATTGGCTACCTCTGCGAGCGGAACGCCTCGGCCCACACCCATATCAACCATGCGGCCGTAGTACTGAAAGGTAAATTTTATAAGCTCGGGGTTGCCGTTGCTGGCGGTTATAACCTCGTGGGTAAAGGAGTTAATCAGCGTATTGCTATCGCCAATCCCTAGCTGGGTTATCTTCTCCTCCCAGCGCTCAACGGTTATTCTTGCCCAATCGGTTACAGTTTGGGTAATCATAGCTTACAGGTCTAGCCAATCGTCGGTATCAAAAACCATAGCCGCTTCGCGCAGCGTAAAGGTAACCATAACGCCATGCCCCATATCGCCAAGCGGACCCACGCCCTGAAAGCTGATGGAGTTGGGCAGCAGAAGTTCAAGGCCATTGTAGGCATTTATATGATCGTAGTATAGACGAGATACCGCCTTCTTTGCAGTTTCCATTGCCTTATCGCGGGCCTCCATGATCTCCTTATCGTTACCTGCATTCGCTTGAAAAAGGAAGAACCAAGTGAAGAAAGGGCGGTACATGGGATTGTCGGAGTTGTTATCCTCCATGCGTTGATCCTTGCCATCCTCGGCAACCATGCAGGGGAAGTTAGCGCTGGATATATTAGCCATTAACCCATCGAGCGAAGCAAGGCCTGTGCTCTTAAAGAATCGTGGTTTGCTATCGGTGTGGGCAATATCCCTTAGGTTGGTGGCAATATCCTCTGAGTACTCAAAGAAATCAAACATCATTCTTATCCTTTCGTTTGTTGTGCTTTTCTATAATCGATTGCAACGTGTATAGCGTTTGGAACAGCGGTGAAGAGTGGATTTTGTCAATTTTCGACAGGTCGTCTTTTGCCAGGTCGGTTACAAGCTGCATAAACCCATCGACGGGGTCTTTCCCAGATGCTTCCCCTTCAGAGAAGACATCCTTAAACTTTTCTGCAAGGAAGGCAATGCAAGCTTCGTAATACCATAGCATCACCTGCTTTTGGAATGGTTTAATTTTAGCGATTTGATCAATGCGCTTCTCAAACGTTGCCTCCTGAAAGGGGGCGCGCCTGTCCCCATCGGGATGATTGCTGGCTGTTGGGCGCCAAAGGATAGCCAGGAGCCGGTTAAGATGATGCTCGTTCTTTGAATTGTTCCAGGCAATACGCTCCATTTCAGCAAGGATCCACTCGCTGGTAAGAAGATTAGAAATGGCATCAGCAGGGCCAAAAAGCCTGCGGTAGCGACATGGATAAAACTCATGGTAATGGTTCTTTGTGATTTTAGGGTTGATGCGGTTGTCATCAACCATCCAGCTAATCGATTGGGCCAGCACGGCCATTTGAAACGGAGAAACAAGGTATATCCTTGTAATACCGTGCCTAACGTAGTAACAATCGAGGTTATTAACCCTTAAGCTATACCTCCAGGCCATACGCATTCCCATGCAGAATAGGGCGAAACGGAACAGCAATTCGTTTTCGGTTAGCCCTTTCTGAATAAGCTGAGCAAGCGTTTCGAGTTGAGGACCGGTAATCTCGTCCCACTTCTCGGGAAGCTGGTACACATCGTTCTGAAATGTAACATTTATCATTCGCTAGCCTTTAGTTTGCAACAAATATTCCTAAATCCTCGCTGTTCTCGAAATCAGAAAAGAACGGCTCGGCCGCGTCGTAGTAATCGCTCTCTGCGTACAGAGGAAAGTCATCGGGGTATTTATTGATTAGCTCTCGGGCTTCGTTGTAGTGGAACTGAGCCACATGGGCGGTGTCCCTGCTGAGGTGTTTTGCTGCCACTGCATTGGCAACGAAGCCGCGTAGGTGGCGCACCAGAATTGCTTCTTTCTCTTCGAATTCTTCATCTTCTTGAATTTTACTGATTAGGTAATCGAATAGTTCCGGAGAGATTAGCGTTTTAACCCTCATCTCCTCCATGTTATCCATCTCCTTGCGAAGCTTTTGAAATGCCAGCCGGCTCTGATCGATATCAACATAATTATCGAACTCTAAGGCAGAGTTGATAAGGTTGCGGATCTGCATGGTGTATGCCGACGACTCTACCCACTCATCGTAGTCGTCCTTATTCTCCTCAAGGAACTCCAGCAGGTTTTCCACATTGCTCCACACCAGCTCCTCAAGGCTCTTCATGTAATCCTTAACCCTTTCTCTTGAGGCTGGAGCAAAATTATTTGTACTGGTAACGCTAAAACCCGATTCTCCGATGTTCAAATCCATGTGCGGAGCGGCAATTAGCATTGTACCACGGGCCACCACGGCAACAACGTAGGGGTATAGAGCAGCGAGTTCTTCCTCGTCATCATCCTTGGTTTCTGCCCATGTGCTAAGAAGAGCAAAGAGTTCGTTTCCGATGAATGGTTTTAGGTATTTCTTCTCGGCATCGGAGATAAAAGGAGAGAAGGTTGCCTCGTTCAACGTTGCGTTGATCTTAAGGTGCTCTTTGGCTTGTTCGGTTGTTATGAGCATGGGGATCAAGGTTAAAGGTTAAAGGATAAAGGTTAAAGTATTATGCTATTCAATGGCGGGTTGAGATATGGTTTTTTCGGCGCCGGTGCCTTTATCAATGGTGGTTAGCTCCAGGTTTGGGATGGTAAAGTGCGCTTCCTCTGGCCAGCCATTAACTGACTTAATAAGATATAGGGGGTATAGCAGCTTGTGCCGGTATGCCTTAATCATTGCCTGCTGAATGATGAACAGCTCGCGGGCTTCTGTTCCGTTGATGCTCTTGTTTTTACCGGGGCTACTCCCAATGATGCTCGGGTGAACGTTCATGCCGTAGCTCATAATATTTGAAACCTCCTCAAGGTCGCCAAGGTACTCACCACCGGTGTACTCATTCTTCAAAGGTGTGATGGTGATCATTGATAGAAGCTCTGTGCCCATCTGATACTTTTTGCTTACAAAAGTTTTTCCGGCATTTTCGGGATTACTCAAGAAGTTATTGAGATTTTCGAGCCACGTTGTTTTAACGGTTTTCTTTTGATCTTCGGTGGTGGCCTTCTGTTCATCGTATAGTTTTTGGTAGAACTCAGGATGAAGTTCCACATGGTATTTTATCACCATACCATTATTAAGCAACGCGCGCTTAAAATCAGGAATTTTCTGGGCGAAGTCGTACCAGCCGCTTTCGATGATACTGGTCCAGTAAGGTTTTGGATAGTAGAATCGGCCTGGCGAGATGAAGTCGATGGGTATTACAAACTCGCGGTACTTTACCGGCTTAACCTTGTTCATGGGGTCTGGTTCAAGCCCCAGCTTATACTTTATATCCTTAATGGGATTTATGGGTGAAAGCATAGGTGTTGCCTTAAGATCGTTAGGAGGATCCTCTTCGCCCCATCGCGCTGAGTAGAAGTGATGCTCTATGATGCCATCATCGTTCATCACCTCAAGCCGAGAGAAGGCAGCCTCCTTGTGGTACAGCTGAACAATCTTCGGTTTTGCCTCATTATTGGCTATAACTGAAGGAAATATCTTAAAGAAAAACTGAAGATCTGTCGCAGATTCAAGCAGATATCCGTTGATATCATTGTCGGCAAAGAACTGGTTAATCTCCTTAAAGCCATCGTGGGGTTTAAACTTCCCATCGGCATCCTTCCTGGTGATCACCACACCATCGCCAAAGGTAAGTAGGCTTCGGAACTGCATGGCGCTACTCACAATAGGGTTAGCATAAACCTTATCCATAAGCGTTTGAGGCAACAAATTATCGTCGCCCCACCAGGCAATCCCTCGATATTCTGTTCCCTTGCCTTCAATTTGAAATTTTTTTGGATTGTTTGGAGGTTTTGCATAAAGCGTTTTGGGTGCCGGCATATTCACAATGGCGCCAGCGCCTTTAAGAATGGCATAATCGCCAATTATATTAATTGAACTCATAGGTAAACCTCCTTGCCGTTAAATACAGTGATTAGCACCAAATGAATTTTTCGAATTTCACCGTTAGGGTACTTTATGTTAAGAGTGCCATTGCGGTGGTAGTACGATGTGAGAATAACATCGTTGGCTTCAATCTCTTCGCCAGTTGATAGCTTACGGATCTTAAGGTTAACCCGTTTAGGTTTCCCCTTCTCATCGGTTTGCTCCATTAGCGAAGGAATAATTGAGGCGTGTATCATTCGTTTAGAATTTTACACGAAGAAAAATAAATGGGAGCGGGAAGGAAAGGACAAAAAAGCGTCTGAAAAAAAAGAAAAAAGAAAACAGCAAAAAAATAAAAAAAATTCAAAAAAAATTGCTGAAAAAATTTTACATCAATTCTATAAACAGGGGTAAAGGGGGTAAAAACCCCCTTTACAGTCAGATGACCCCGCAGCGCCCTTTCGGTGTCGCTCTGGGCAGCGGTTTTGGTTTTCTGTTATATGCTATTGATATACAGTTTATTGGCTCTTTTGGCTTGGCTATTCACCGCCCGCCCCCTGAAACAGGATCGCCTGCACGTGGTGTGTGCAGGCGATACCATATTAAAGGTTAAGGAAAGGGCAGTGTATTGCGTTTGCTGCAATACTCTGCCCTGTTTAGTTCTTAGGGTTAGGGATTGCAGCGGCATCCTTTTGCGTTCTTTGCAAAAGATATAGCGGAAAGCCCGGCGCAACCTGTTATACTGGAAGTGAGCGGTTAATGTTGGGGGGAATGCCCAGTTTGCGGGCTTACCCCAGCTTAAGCGGGAACGAAAGGTATAAGTGGTTGCGCAACCTCCAAAAAAAATTAAATAAACACGCTCACCCCATCATCAGAAGTAATATCAACCGGGAAGAGACACATACCAATGTAAAGCGTATCAAAGGCATCAGTAACGTGGGTTTTTGTTTCATCGGGCTGTTCTGGAGAGTCCTCATACTTCTCTGCGCTCTTATCCTTTTCAAAGCCGTTCCTACCTATCTTAATGCCAGTTTGCTCCATTGCAAGCTTAAGGTACTCGCAGTTATGAAGATTAAACATAGGAAATAGATACCTATCGTCACCCTTCATACCATTATTAATCATTTCGTGTTTAGTATCGTGCCGCATAGGTTGCCCTATAAACTTAGGGGTAACCCTCCACCCCCGGGATTGAAGGACCTGCATAACCGTTTCAAAAAAGGTAAGATTACCTGCAGCATCCTGGTTAGTTGCTGTAGTATCGTAGTAGTATATAACGTCGCGGCACAAATGGGGCTCATAGTAATCGCAGAACTCGCTTACCACATCTTTAAGTTTACGGGGTGTTTTAACGAATAGGGACTTAAGTGTTCGCGCAAACCTACCACGGGGTTGCCCAACCACTAGGTTATTGATTGCGGCATTGTAGTCGTTGGCAACGCAGAGCGGGGCGGTGGGGTTAACGTCTGTATCCCAAAGGCAATTGCGTTTTTTGTTAAGATCGTAGCCCAGTAGATCAAGAACACCGCTGGCTTTAGGGGTATAAAAGTGTGTATCCTCCTCGAGAGAGGAGTAGAAGCCGTTGGGCAGCTTGCGCATGCGTTGGTTTAGAATGGCGGTTTGGAAAATAAGGGGCGGAAGTTCTCGCTTCTGTTTTGCGATCCAGCCCTCGCCAAGAATTTCCACGTTATCAATGGCCGAGTACTCGGCAAAGAAAAGGGCCTGGGAGCGAAGCAGGCAAAGTTCCTGCTCGAGCTGCGCCAATTTACGTTTAGAGTGAGCTGTTTCCTTATCCTTAAATTTATCCTTGGTGGTTTTGTAATCGATGTAAAGCAGTTTAATGAGCTTAATAAGCTCCTTATCCATATCCTTTTCCTTATCGATGATCCACATACCGCTTTTAGATGTGGGCATATCGGTAGAGTAGAAAGAGCCACCGTGCCAGGGGCAATGGCTAAAGTACTCTCTATTCCCTCGCACAGCAGGGTTAACCTCATTCTTAATCTTGTCGTGGTTAAGGAACTTAGCCTCCGGGGCAATTATGTAATCCAAACTCATAGAGTTGGTACTCATCGCCCTATCGAATGAAACCAAGTGCTGTATGGATCCATTGAACCAAATAATTACATGGTCGTAGCTAAAGGGTTCGCGCAAGGGCTTGGCGAAATTTGCCGTTTTGGGTGGTCGCCTACCAATGTAGTAGTGCCTATCGCGGTGATAGCCCCAGCGAGAGAGAGCGTAGGCAATGGCAGGGAGCGTATTCTGCAGCAGTTTGGCATAGGTTGGGGAGAGAATTGCGCCATTGCTGCGGGGCATAGCAAAAACGTTACGAAGCATAACCCTAGCATCAAAGCCCTCAGATTTTCCCAACCCGCGCGAAGCGATGATGTACTCGTCCTTAGCGTTTACGGCCATGGCCTCGCTCTGGGGCTGATTGAAGTATTTAAGCGCTTTACTCATCCTCAATAATTTCTGCTTCAGTGATGCTTGAGCTCTTAATGTACTTGGCCTTTAGTTTACGCTTAAGTTCAAGTACCTCTTCAGCGCTTTTATGCCCGTCGGGTATGCCAAGAAGCTGAGGATCCGCAGAGGGTTCGAAAGAGGGTGGAACAATCTCATCCCAGGGAATGTCGTCAAGATCGTCCTTATCAAGCTTAGTGTACTTGCCCAATTTATCGGCAGCCATAGCCATTGCCTTGGGATCCTTCTTGGTTTTAGCAAGTTCGTAAGCTTCTTTAAGCATGCTGATAACAGTGTAGCGCTGCCATTCCTTATCGGCGTTCTTTATATCACCAAGCACAGATTTAATTATGGCAACATCTCGCCAGGCTTGCGTTTTGCTTCTGCCGTATTCGTTTATAAGCAAATTGGTTATATGAGTATCGGAAAGAGCGGGGTCGGTAATCCATTTGGCAAAAGCATCCTCATACATTTGCTTAATGCCCAACTCATTGTCAGAAAATTTGACTGGTAAATCGTCAGGGTTTCTGTAAAGGTTATTAAATATTTTTCGTGCAAGAGGCTCTTTTCTGGGCATACTATTCGTTATTAAGGTATTTGTCGGCTAGCAGTTCGGCTTGAGGGCTACCCGCTTTAGCCAGCTGAATGATCTTCTTTCTAAGCTCCAATTTGGTAAGCAGTCTACCCTTCCTAAAAGCTTTGGTAAAACTATCGTTGGGTTTATTTTTAACCAGGTGTAATGCGCTTTCAGGATCAATATCCAGAAGAACAGCAATTTCGTCAGGCTGCATTAGCGCAGCAGCCATTTCGCTTACCCTTTGTAAAGTTTCATCAGTCATCACCAAAAGGATTAAATGGCAGGGCCTTTGAAAAATAGTAGTCGAACATAGAGTTGTAAAAATCAAAGATATCAGGCCGAGTGAATATGCAGCCCGCCTCGATACGAGGGTTTGGGGTAAGGTTGTGGCTACTAATAATGGCCATATCCATAATTTCAACGCGAATTAAAATAACCTTGCTGTGATTAGGGGCAAGACGTATCTCCGATATCACCTCGTGCGCGAACAGCATCATATCAAATTTGCGCTTAGGAATGGATATGTCGAAAAGCATTACAATACTATCGATCAAACCCTTGTCGCGATCATCTATAAAAGAGCGAATGGCGTTTTCGCTAAGCGAGAAAGAGGAGATTTTAACTACTGCTTTACCGCTAAACGAAAGGCAATGCGAAAGCAACTGGTATAGGCTCCAGTTGCCCTCGCTAAAAAAAGGCATTGTATCATTAGGCCTAACTATTATCTCCGCTAAGCTTTGCGATTTCGGATTCAAGGCTTTCAATTTTTTGCTGATACTCTTTGGCTTTTTCTTCACCCTTAGCGGCAAGATCGTGTTTCTTATTCTTGCGATGCTTTTCAATATCCCTAAGCTTACGATTCAGGCTGTCGCGGGTGGTTTTTAAATCCTTACCCAGGACAATAATCTTATCGTTGTTAGGGTTGGGGTTTAAAACCTTGTTGCGCTCCTCGGGGCTAAGGCCATTAAACTCGTCGATTTTAGCCCAGTGTTCACGTTTTTCAGTATCCAGGGCAATAATCTCGTCGCAAATGGTTTTGGCATCGGCAGCGCTATCGCAAGCCTTTAGCTTGGCGTGTAGTCCGCCAATAAGCGGGGTAATGGCTTGTATCCTATTGTAACTACCCTTTAGATTATCGGGCAGCAGATTAGTATCTACTTTAGCAGCAGGAGAGGCAGCAAGGGTTTTCTCTGCCTTATTAATAAACTTTTGCGTAAGCCCCGGAGTTTGTTGCTTGCCCACGATAGGCATTTTAGTAGAATTCTCAATTACCTTTTGCTCCACAAAAGCAGGCATAGCGGCAATTTTCATCTCAACGGCAACAAGTACTTGCTTTAGCAAATTGGCAGCGGTGCCGTCGGGCTGTGCGGCCATACGATTAAAGTAATCGTCGTACTTGTTGTTTGGCTTGTACTTATGGTACAGCTCAAGGCCCTGGGCATACTTTTCGGAAGGGTTATTAATGCACTCCCTAATTTTATTCAAATCGCTCATAGGATAGAAGTTTAGTTAAAAAAAATTACTGCAAAATTGAGAGTACAAATCTTGCAGCAAAAAACAGCAACCCAAAGGACAAGTTAAAACCTACGGTATGCGTAAAGAATGTCGGGAATATTACGAATAGTAAAACCGGCTCTTAACACATCTGCCCAGAGGTGCACATCCTGCCCTCGTGATATGTTAACATCATACTTTACTTTAGAAAAAATAGATTTTCTATACATAGCTGTGGCGTGATTTACGCACCATAGCTGTTTGGGTTCGAAAGCAGGATTATGGAAGTAACCATCTCTAATCGAAATGTCGAAATGTTTTCTCCAGGGATCCTTGTCCCTAAAGAAAAACAATGCTGTCCCCAAAACATCGGTATGGGGGTTTTTGGAAAGGAAATCCAATTGCTTTTCAAACCTGTTGGCAAAACTAATATCGTCGGCATCCATTCTGGCAATCCAGTTGTGCTGGCATTTATCTATACCATAGTTAAGTGCAGCAGAAATACCCTGGTTATGCTCAATACGTAATAGTTTAATCCCAAAAATAGGGATAGCAGCATTAAGTGCAATAATGGTATCTTCATTGGTGCTGCCATCATCAACTACAACAATCTCATTAGGCTTAACGGTTTGTGTAACGATGCTGTTAAGGGCCTCAAAAAGATGGTGTGGGCTGGTATTAAAAACGGGTATTAAGCAGGAAAACTCCATCCTAAGCCCTATTTATTCTCCATTTAAAGGAATTAATTAACTCGGTTTGAAAGGTATCCTTTCTGTTAAGGTTTTGGCTAATGCCGTGGCCAATCATAGTTTTATCAGATATCCCAATGGTTCCCCGCTCGTGCCCAGCAATAAGCACAGGAATTTTCCTTTTTTGAAGTTCAAGGCTCATATATATATCTGTCATGTTCATGTAAGGAAACCAATCCCAGGAAGGGCGAATGGTATCGGTATGAAAGCACATTACTCCAGTACCTATTTCGTGAACAAACTGCTCTTCCACCTTATCCATACAGCCAAAGAAATTCTTAACATCGAAGTAATAAGAAGTGCTAGGCCTGTCGTGAAAGTTTCTGCCGTGTAGGCTTACCACGGCTTTACGCTTGTACTCATCCACCTTGCCCATCATAAACTGAGCGTAATTTTCTGGGTATAGCAGCTTATCATCAACCGTGCAGTGGTATCCTGGCTCCCAATCCTCGCAGTTGTAGAACTTGCCCACATCGCCAGTATTACCAATTTCGTCCTCCGAGAAGTACACCGTAATTTTTGGGTGCGCGAGGATCTCTGGAAGGTATCCGCTAAAATTATTGAGGTAAACAAACAAGTGCTTGCACTGTGGTAGAATACGCGGAATGCTGTCGCCAAGGGTAGCAATCCGAACCGGCATGGTAGCCATATGAAAGGTGGGTAGTTCCATTATAATACCAGGGTTAAGGTTATTGAAAAAAGCCCCCTATTTAGGGGCTTCGTCGCCTTTTTCAAGGCTATCATCAGCGGGTGGCGGGGTGTTTTCCTTTTTAGATTTAGAAGCCTTGCCTTTCTTAATAGGCGTTCTTTGCACCTCAATGGGGCCTTCATATGGGGGATCGCCTGGCTGCAAATCGATATATGCACAGCCCTCGTCGTGTAACTCTTTCAGAGTTTTCTGATCGAGTAAGCACAGGTGTATCTCGCCCCGTTTAGGGTGCGAGATAGTACCTGGGTGCTTTAATTTGCTCTTGTAAACCATACTATGATGCTGGTGCGGTTAGCGGAAGGGTTCCTTCGTACTTGGTCACCATTAATGCGCTAAACGCCTCGCCGGTGAACATAGTTCCTTTTCTGCCCTCGCCCACCTTACCAGTATCGAACGCAGGCGAAAGGTATACGGGATGTCCTGGGCTACCAACCACAAGGTATTTACCCGCTTCCTCTTCGAAGAATAGAATGCCTGGGGTATTTATACAGTTGGATGCAAAGTTTATAATCTCGGCCTTACTGCCTGGGTGGAAAAACTCAGGTGTTAGCTTAAAGTACCTGCCATCAATATCTCCTTCTGCATCTGCTTTTAGTCCTCCTGTTTTATAGGTAGAGTAAAGTTTAATCACATTACAGCTAGCATTAAGTGTTATGCTGCCTGATAATGTATGATATTCAGCGGCAGATGCAGGGCTTTCGGGTAATGCAGGGAATTCCGAAAACCCATCGAGCGGAATAAAGTAAACGTTATTGGTTACTCCGGGCATATTCTGCGTTCCTGCGGTCCACGGCACAGCCGCATAAGGGAATGTGGCAAAAAGAATACCATCAGAGCCCAGGTTATCGATGATGTACTGAACCGGGGCATCGATGAACAGGGCGGGATCAACAGAGGAAGCGAATGCCCCTGCAAGGGCAAGGAATATGAGGCCAAAGAGGCAGGTCATTATAATTTTTAGTCGTTTCATGGCTAATGTGTGTTAAGGGGTTTGGAGTAATTGGGTTTTAAAGCAAGCCCACCGGGGTGGGCTATGCTGTGGTTATGTGCTAGGAGCTAGCAGCAGGCGTATAGTCACCCATTAGGGTAAGGTTAGCCACGCTGGCCTGCTCGTTACAAGCGAATAGCTTGGGATCCCAATCGTCGATACGAGAGCCGAACTCGGCCTGAATCCAGAACTGGATTAGGTTAGGATCTTCGTAAGGTGCGCGCACCTGCATAAAGTCCACATCGGTTTTAGTGTTCATACCAACGGAAAGAGTACCAGGCTTACAAGCCATTATTCTTTGTCCGGTACCTAGCACTGCATGAGTGGCAAGGTTTGGAACAAATGAAAGGTCGGCATTATCCTTAAGGTATTCCAGAAGGTCAGCCGTGGTAACAGTTTTAAGATTGCTGTACTTAGCAACCAACCCATCGCGAGCGTGGGTAATAACGTTGCTAGGCGCTATCAGATCGAAAGGAATATTCTTTAGGAATGGGTTAAGACCCCTACAGAATGTAAGCAGCTGGCCAAGGGGATCGCTGCTTCCTGATACAGGAGCGGCAAACTCGCCAGTTTCGATAAGGTTGCCCTTAGCTGTTGATACTTCACCAGCAACTATAAGCGCGGCAAGTTTTGGGTAGAACCCATCAAAAGCCTCGGCTGGGGTGGTGCCATCGTCGTTACGCTCGGCGTGGAAAGAGCAAACCACGTAATCCTCCACAAAGGTTTTAACGGCTTGTTCCAGGATAAGCTTTTCCAAAGGATGCTTCTTGGTCTTATTATCCACCTTGTTGCCAGCGGCCACAAGAACTTCCTTTTCGGTGTAGTTACCGATGTAATCCTTCAAGGCAATAAATGCCTTATCAACGGTAAGAACCGATTCGATGATCTTGAAAACCTCTTTTTGCTGGGCGGTTTCGCCTCCGAGATTTCCGTATGGGCGCATAAGCGCACCCCTGCGCTTTAATAGCTTCTTAACATCCTTATTGTTAACAGAGATTAAGTTCATGTTGAACTTCTTAAGGAATGGCTCAAGCAAGAAAGCGGGTAGCTGCTGGAGAGTAGGTTGGTAGTACTCGTTTGCCTTCTGTAGTCCAGCGAGGTTAACTATTTTAGTCATTGTATTTCCTCCTAATTTTTAGGGTTATTAAAAAGTGTCGAGTTTTAAATCGGGGCGCTCCTTGGCCAGTATTTCCATACAGGCAACCGGATCGTTGGCGTGTTCCTCGCAGAACGTGTTGAGAGCATCCTCGTCCGTTTGGGACGATTCGGGGTCGGTGGTGCTGGTAACGGTTGCGGTTTGCGCTCCTGGTGCGGAGCGAACCGAAGCAACCTCCTGCTCTAGCTCGGCAATACGAGTATCGCGCGTGGCAATATCCTCATCGCGCTGGGCTATTTCGGCTTGATGGTTTTGCGCTTGTGTGCGCAGGGTTTCAGCTTCGGTGCTTTCGGTTTCGGCCAGCTCAAGGCGGGCGTTAAGGGATTCCATTTGCTCCTCCGATAGAGAAACAAATCCCTCTTGAACCTCAAACGACTCAACGTCAACCACAGCGGCAACTCTTTCGAATTTCTTCATGGTGATTTGGGGTTTGGTTAAACTTGGGTTGGATACAGATTGAGTGATTTCTTCGGTGATAGACTGGGCGGTTTCCTGAATGGATTTCGCGTGCTCTTCGGCCATCTGAAAGGCAGTGGAAAGGGTTTCTTCCCAACTTGCAATTTTATCGATAAGGCCAATGCTTAAAGCCTCGTCGGCGAAAACCACCCGGCCTTTAAAAATGCTCTCATCGGAAATGCTGCGCTTGGATTTAACCACAGCGTGAAAATCTTCGGCAAGAGGATTAAGCACGTTCTTCTTGTAATTATCGTACTTACCCGAGCGAAGCTCTTTAAAATCCTTATTCTTGTCGGGGGATAGATCTGAAACGATATCGTGGAATACCACACCCTCTTTTTCCCAGGCGGGTTGAATATCCATAAAGGAAAGCATCACACCGATGCTTCCTATGCGCGCGCGAGGTATTGCGGCTATAATC
>Ga0334884_1003617_pt1 | contig 17147 bp, 10 predicted proteins | sample GraSluR1_MG_7_FD_207215 | JGI IMG/M metagenome (GOLD analysis project Ga0334884, IMG submission 207215) | Sludge microbial communities from methane-producing bioreactor in Wageningen University, Netherlands - Granular Sludge_12_05 R1 | ecosystem: Engineered > Bioreactor > Anaerobic >...
CGCATTGCGGGTACTGCCGCAAGAACGGAAATAGCTGACAGCATTGCCCACCATCGTCCACGTTCAATATAACACAAGAGTAATGGGATCAGTATACCGCCTGTAACCAGACATACCACATACTCAATCCGGGCAATACGACTGCCAAACCGCACAGCCAATGTTTTTTTACCAGATAAAGCATCCCCTGCACGGTCTCGTAAATTATTCACCGTCAGTATGGCGGTGGAAAACAATCCAGGTGCCAGTCCTGCCAATAATACTACGGTGGTCAATGATTGCGCCTGCACGAAATAGGTACCGGCAACCGCCACTGGCCCAAAAAAAATTAACACAAAAATATCACCCAGTCCCAGATAACCTAAAGGATAGGGACCACCAGTATACAGCACACCACATAGTACGGACACAAGCCCGATAAGTAACATCGGCCAACCACCTCGATAAACGAGATAAGCAGCAGGAATTGCAACCAATAAAAACACGAAGATAGTTGCGTTACGCATGACTTCAGGTGCCACCAAGCCTGCCTGGGTTGCACGCATAGGGCCTATACGTGTTTCTGTGTCAGTGCCCTTTATAAAATCAAAATAATCATTGGCATAATTGGTACCAATTTGTATCAACAACGCGCCACAAAATGCAGCTACAACAGATGGGGCATGAAACACACCGTCACCTAGTGCCAACACAGCACCCATAACCACCGGCATCATACCTGCGGCCAAAGTTTTTGGGCGCGCTGCTAACCACCAAACAGACAAAATAGCATAATCCTTATATTGCAAGTTTGTCAACTTAATACCTTGCCATTTCGCACCTATATGCATAGCAAGAACAGTGCAAATCCTGACAACCGTTTTAGACTCACTGATTCATTCTAAACCTATGTCGGTGTTCTGTAAAGTAAAACCAGGCCCAAGAAAAAAAACAATGCATTGGCCAACCAGGCAGCTACCAATGGGGGTATGGTTTCCATATAACCAAGGCCCATGCCGATAAGAAACAGCAGCACATATGCCAGACCAATCACGATACTCAGCCCAAATCCGACAGCAACTCCCCCCCGTCGCACACGCATGGCAAAGGGTATAGCCAGAAATATCATGACAAAAGACAGTGCGGGACGGGCAAATTTCGCATGGTAGTCTACCCAATAACGGTCTACCGGGATTCCCAATCCAGCGGCATGATTTAAATCTTCGGCCAATGACTGGGCACTTTTTGTGTCGGGCGGCTTTTCCAACGCAAACAATTGGTCCGGGGTTTCATTAAAAGGTGCCTGAATCTGTGTAATTCTGTCGACTTGTAATTCCCACTCCTCACCAAACCGAGCCCAGCGTCCATCTTCCAAATACCAAGCTCCCTGAGTCTCGTCCCAGAAAATTCGGTTGGCACGAATCTCCTGCACCATATCGCCATCAATAGCATGCATATAAACATATTGGCCCGTGAGGGCTGTGCGGTTAAATTTCAGCACATGACAAGTCCAGGTGTTGTTCAGATTCGCCCAACTGACGGGCATCTGGTTTTTCTGATGTACCATGCGCGAAAAGTATTCGTCTTCTAATTTACGTGCCGTTGCTGTTGCAGAGACGCCCAGTGTTTCCTGCACAGCAAATGACGTTATTGCGACCAGCAGGGATACGAGTACAGGGGCACGCAAAATGCGGTAAAGGCTGACCCCACCAGCAAGCACTGCCGTAATTTCATTATCTTGTGCCGACTTGCCCAGCACCATGAGTCCAGCCACCAGCACGGCCAAAGCAGCAGCCTGATATTCAAAAAGTATGGTTGGGATGAAAGTCAGGTAATATAGGATGGCAATTGAATAAGGCACGCCATAGTTCCGGAAATCCTGACCACGCCGGGTCAATAGATCGATGGCGATATAAAGCAACACCACTGAAATCAGAATACGAAAGATAGCACTGACAAGGCGCCAGGTATAATAACGGTCAAGTAAGGTCATACCCGGTCCACCCGCCAGACAAGCAGACTGCCAATAGTCAGTAGCACAGCATTGGGAATCTGTCCCCTGACAATGGCTTCTGTCAATGTCGGTATGAACATCGGCTCCATCACCTTCCGTAAGGTAAAGTACACACCGACGATGACAAGACCATTCAGAAAGGCATACGTGCGACCAGTTCGCTTCATCCTTGCACCAAGTGGTGCCGCGACAAAAGCAACTGCAAAACACATCAATGGAAATGAAAAGCGATTGCTGATTTCCATGCGCTGCATGCGCAATTCCGCACCTGTCCTGAGATTACCGGTAGCTCTGAACTCCTGACTCAAACGTTCCTGACTACGAAACAACGAGCCGGCAGTCAACCCTTCCTGAGTACTTTGTACCGCTCGCCGTTGCAGTTCAGGTACTGGCACTGAAATTTTGTCAAAGGCTATTTTTCGTTCTTGTTCTTCAAAAAACAGGTATCCTTGCTCCATCTCCAGATAACTGGTGCCTTCATGCTTGGCAAGCCGTGCCGTTTCCGCATAATACGATGTGGCACCTCCGTCTTCCTTACGTTCCAATACAGTAATGTTGTGTAATACACCACCTTCTTCTTTGGCACCAATATATACACCCCAGCGACCATATTCCTGAACGCGACCGGTCGGTAACATGTCTATACTCATACGTAGTGGCAAATCGCTGGTTAGCATATAGGTCAGGCGAACATATGCCCAGGGTTGGCCCCGATCTATCAGCACAAAGGTCAGGGTACTTAAAATAAGTCCTGTCACCAATACCGGCATCACAATACGCCGCATCGGCACACCGGCTGACTTCATAGCGGTCAGTTCACTGTGCTGTGCCATCCGTCCAAAAGTCAACATGATACCCATGAGATAGGTAATAGGGAAGATATATCCAATTAATAGCGGTGAGGAGTAAAATGAGATTCGGGCAATGTCCCACAGATTGACTTCTGCATTGGGAACATCCAGAAAGAGTAATTTCAATTTGGTCTGAATTTCACCGGCAAGAATAATAAAGCCGATGACTGCGGCAGCCAGAAGCGCCGGACCCCAAATCTGTCGTAAAATATATCGGTGCAACAGGCCCAAAGAAAAACCCCTTATATAATTTGTAACCAGTATAACGGAAAATACCTTGGTGAGGCATCTCACACAAACACCACATGGGCAAAATGATAAAAATGATCTAAAAAATGCCTTTCAATTTATAATAAAATGTCGTATAGTAATTGCATAGGATTCTTTTTCTGGGGGTTATAATGCCTGACGAATTATTCAGGAGTTGCCGATATGCAAAGTCAATTTAGATGCTACATTCTCCTGCTGGGTTTCACTTGCCTGTTAGGTTGTCATTCACCGGTTGAGGCGCAGGGTGTACAATGGAACTTCAACACACCCGGGAATACAGAAGGTTGGAGCGCGCTGCACAGTATGTCGCCATTAACCGTGTCTAGTGGCGTACTTCGTAGTACAGTAACTGGGCACGATCCCTATTTTGGCAGCCCTGCCTTTTCTATTAATGCTGCCGAATCACCGTTTGTGGTAATCCGTATGCGCTTGTCACAAGTTGGGCAATGTCAGATTTTCTGGACTACGGCAGCAGAACCACAAATGAGTGAATCAAAAAGTGATGTCTTTTCCGTACATAGGGCCAATTCCTTTCATAATTATATCCTGGACTTACGGGAGCATAATGCGTGGAACGGAACGATAACACGTTTGCGGATTGATCCCCCCAATGAAGCCCAAGATGCTGTGGTGGAAGTGGACTATGTGCGTATTGTGCCATTCAACCAAGTACCTCCGGTGTTACATATTCAGGAGTTTCGCGATACTGAACAGGTTATCCAATATCTGGGTGATCGTATTGATGTAACCGCTATAGTGAAAAATCAAGGTGGTGAACCACTGAACAACCTGAACTTCACACTGGATGTACCACCTGGTTTCTCCGTCATTGATGGCAACCAACAGCAGAGCTTGACACAACTGGCTGGGGGAACCACACATACGCTGGCTTGGACACTCGAGGCAACAGCACCAGGCGCGGGGGCGTTGGTATTTACAGCCAATGCCGTAGAAGATGGCCCAGAAACCGTAATAAGTCGACTGTATAGCACAGTACCTTTTCTCATAGATTCCTGGCGGCCATCGGCGGCTTCAGTATATGAAACAGACACTGCACTGTACCTGGGCAATCCTAAAATTCGGGCAGTATTTCTGAAATCACCTGTTGGCTACGGCACAACGCGTTTCGAAGTCTGGGCCGACAATACCTGGCGCACCATGGCGCTGATGCCAGCCTTCAGCAATCTGGCCGTCGACACTAATAACGAGACACACCGTAACATACTCTTCGCTTCTGATGTGGCCTTAATGGAGGGCGACCCTGTATCCCTGATATTCTCTGGGACGCACCATGGTACTTCAGGGGTCGATTGGGAAGTGTCCTTCCAGTTTTCAATAGAAGATAATGCGGATTCGTTTGATGTGCAGTACACTGCATCGCCCCAAGCCCACCAAAGTATTCGCGCATTTGAAGGCCCAATACTGTATGTGGGGGCATCTTCCTTTGGTGACGCACGCAATGTTGGTATCTTCCCCGGGCTGGAATGGGTGGTGGACGATGAAATTTCTTCCAGTACATTGGATGTAACCACAGACGAACACGTGCGTTACGTTCCGCACACCACAAAAATAACCATTCCTGCCATGTCGCTGCATTGGGAGCAATCCGCTATTGGTTTGCTCTGGCATCCGGAGATTCCCTGGCATGAAGACAGCACCCGACCATCCGCAGTGTATGCTGTACCAGACCATTTTGGTGGGAAAGCAGCCAGCATCATGGGATTGTTCGTTCCTTCGGTACCTGAAAATGTGTCAGCAAACGCCCGTGAAGCCCATACACCCTATGCTATTGCCGCGGGACAAACATTACGCCTGGAATGCAAAGTAGCCATGCAGTTTCCTGTCGATGACCCTGTAGTCATGCAAGAATACTGGCTGGAAGCGTATGGGTTGCCTGAACCGCTCCCCAATCCCCGTGGCAGCCTTCTGGAGGAAATGGAATTCAGCCTGGAAGCATATATGACTTCGCTCTGGGTGCCGGAAGAACGGCATTGGGAAGCCTACCTGGAAGGTGGCGAGATTTTTGATCAGCAGTTTCAGCCTGCTTCCATACTACACTACCTGGAATTGGGTGCAAGGCATACCCAGAATCCAGCGCAAGCACAACGCTTCCGCGAACGCATTGCAGAAGCACTGGCAGCAGGCGCTGGTACCATTGACATGCGATATCCGTTTTACATGGGAGACCCGGCACAGGCCATGGAGGCGCATGTCGGTCATATCAGCAATCTGATTGCACAGCAATGGGAAGATGGCTCCTGGCGCTTTGATGCTACCCGAGAACTATCATTGAAGCCTGGAGAATATGCAGAAATTCTTGGCCCACACGAAGCAGCGGAACTTGGACTTTCAGCAAATAATGCCATGCAACTGGCCCACTTCGCGCGGTTGACCGGTGATCTCTATGTTACCGAGCGTGCCATGCTGGCACTGGACTTCATGAAGCAGTTTGAGGTGCCGCGTGCGGCACAAACCTGGGAAATTGCAGTGCATACACCGGATATCCTTGCAGCAGGCTTTGCTTCGCTGGCGTTTCTGGAAGGCTATCTGCTCACAGGCAGGGAAGATTATCGTGCCGAGTCGGTACGCTGGGCACGGGCGACATTGCCGTTCATCTACACTTGGGGTGAGACAGAATACGACTGGATGCTGTATGGAAGCATACCGGTATTCGGAGCAACTTTTTATGTGGGTTCCTGGTTTGGTCGCATTGTGCAATGGAATGGGTTGGATGTCGCCTATGCGTTGTTGCGACTGGCACCTTACGACAACACACTGGATTGGGAAACCATCGGGCGTGGCCTCCTGGTCAGCGGATTCTATCAACAAGAAACCGATCCGGAGTGGATTGGTACGTACCGCGACTATTTCGTGACCATGAACGGCAGCCGCGGTGGCCCACTAATCAATCCCGGTCTCTACATGCCACCGCTCTATCTGTTATTGGGAGATGACCCGATGGCAGAGACCATTTCTATATATCATGGGCAACAGACCATGCGCGTCAGCAGTGCGGCAACTCTTGTGGCTGTGGACAACGACAACACCGATGGCAGTTTCAGTTTTACTACCGCATATCTGCCCAATGAATCTACCGCTACACTGGTAGCCGGTATCAATCGGCCAGAATCCATATATCTTAATGGAATGGTGTTACCGGAAGTCGTGAATCTTGCAGAGGTTGAGTCCGGTTGGCGCTATCGCCCTGGCTCGGCATTACTCAGTATCAAGCTGATGCATGGAGCGTCCCCCGCGATGGTGGTAGTGGAAGGCGCTTTACCGCATCAGGTAGAACTCTTTCCCGATGCCCGTTCGGAAATTCGTTTCTGTTTTACGCAAGATGCGCGTTTTGAAGGCTGGTTCCCCCAGAACCACCTGTCCCATGCTACAGTCGAAGATGGGATTTTTTCGATGCATTCCACTGGAAGCGATCCCTATATGACACGAGGCAACTTGGTCATTCCCGCCGACAGTGTGGACACGATTGCAGTACATATGCGTACATCCGCCGGGACAGTAGCAGAGTTTTTCTGGGGCACAGAAGAAAGTCCAGGATTCCACGCAGACCGGCGCATTGGTTTTCCGATCCAGTCCAACGGCAACTTCAATACCTATTATATTGATGTGGGTGCCCACGAAGATTGGGCTGGACAGAACATTGCGGCAATACGGCTGGACCCTGTTACGGTGAGCAATGCAGATATAGAGATCGATTTCATTATTGGCGGTTTGTCTGGGGAACTTGATCTTGTGTGTCCCGAGCCAGGTCAATATCACACAGCAGACATCAACATGAATTATATCATTGAATTGGGAGAATTACTGCGGGTCATCCAGTTTTATAATGAAAAAGCCTATCATTGCCTGGGCCTGTCGGAAGATGGGTATGCACCGGGCGAAGGCAGTCACAACTGTGTTCCACACAGCAGCGACTACGCGCCACAAAACTGGTATATCAATTTGTCGGAAGTATTGCGACTCGTACAATTACAAAACGCAGGCGCATATCACGCCTGCGAAAATTCTGAAGATGGATTTTGTCTCGGTAGTTTTTGATAGCATCGTTGAAAGAATCATGTACACACAATAAACGATACCCTGTGTGCATTACGCTCTAAATTCTGAAGAAATGTCTTTAAAAGCAGACTTCAACGAATCCCATGTAGCGTCAATATCTTTTTTTACCGATAACCAGGCTTCGTTTCCTGCCTTGTCAAGTTTTGCCAATTCATCAGCACCTTTTTGTAATTTGCTGTCGAGAGAAGTAATTTTATCTTTCATCTTTAATTGCACACCAGCATCTGCACCTTTCGCCTTTGCTTTTAATTTATCCAGATCTGCTTTCCACTCTTCCAGCTTGGCAACCAGTATTTGTTTATACAATTCTTTATCAGACATATTTTTCTCCTGCGGTTGATTACCAATTACAATTAGTAAGACTGCCTGATTAAGTCTCGGGTTACATGCCGATTACCTGGCCATTTATACCATGTCTTCTTCGGGCACCTGGTAGTGCTGTTGAAGTCGAACAAGCTCCTCTTTCAGTTGCTGCACCTGGCTGGCATACTCGGGATTTTCATATTCACTTTGCATTTCATGGGGATCTTTTTCCAGATCATAAAATTCCCACTCATCCAGTGTGTAAAAGTGTACCAGCTTGTAACGCTCGGTGCGCACGCCGTAATGCTTGTAGACGTTGTGTACATATCCTTCACCTTCATAGTAATGATAGTAAATCGAAGTGCGCCAGTCCTCAGGTGAATCACCTTGCATCAAGGGTACAAGACTGCGGCCCTGCATGTTGTCGGGAATTGCTGCACCTGCAATATCCAGAAAGGTCTGTGCGCAGTCAATGTTCTGTACCATCTCCTGGACTTCGGTGCCTGGCTCAATTACACCGGGCCATCGTACTACCATGGGGGTACGCAGTGATTCTTCATAGATGAACCGCTTGTCAAACCAGCCGTGCTCTCCAAGATAGAAGCTCTGATCAGAGGAATAGAAAACGACCGTATTCTTGTCAAGCCCTGAAGCCTCAAGATACGCCAGTATACGCCCAACATTATCGTCAATAGATGTGATACACCGCAGGTAGTCTTTGAGATACCGTTGGTACCGCCATCGCACATCGTCCTTACCTTCCAGTTTCGCCTCGAGATAAGCCTGGTTCTTAGGATTATATGCGGCATCCCAGACTGCACGTTGTTCCTCATTCATGCGACCATAGGTACGCTCCCAAACCGGAGTACCCATTTCTTCTTCCGACCACACTTTCAGGTCCGGCCCCAGGCGCATGGTCTCGGCAATTGTCATATCTTGCACTTTTGCCGCGGTACCCCGTCCCTCATAGTCATCAAACAGGTTGAAAGGTTCTGGTATTTTTACATCATCAAACAGCGTCAGATGCTCCGGGCCCGGTTCCCATTCCCGATGCGGCGCCTTGTGCTGTACCATCAGCATAAAGGGTTTGTCGGGTTCTCGTTGTGATTCCAACCAGCGAATCGACATATCGGTAACAATGTCCGTAACATAGCCATCCACCTGACGCATGCCATTTTCGTCAATGAATGCTGGATTATAATAATGGCCCTGCCCAGGCAAAATATCCCAGGTATCAAATCCGGTCGGCTCGCTGACCAAATGCCATTTCCCGAACAAGACGGTCTGGTAGCCCTGCTCCCGTAACAACTTGGGAAAGGTTTGCTGGTTGCCATCAAAGGTGTTGCCATTGTGTCGGAATCCGTTCAGGTGACTGTGCAGGCCTGTCAGAATAGAAGCACGACAGGGGCCGCAAATCGAGTTTGCCACAAAGCTGTTTTGAAACAATGCCCCTTCTTTCGCAATACGGTCAATATGCGGGGTAGGTGCCACTTCTGCCAGGCGACCACCATAGGCACTCACCGCATTCACAGCATGGTCATCACTGTATATCCAGATGATGTTGGGGCGACCTGTGTTGTTTGTCGCCGTCCAGCCTTTCATCTGATGCCCGGCCAACACGGCCAGCGTTGTTGTCATACCGGCATGTCTTAAAAAATCTCGCCTTGTAATCATGATACATCTCCCCGAAATGTTGTCTGCATCAGACTATAGCAATAATACACTATAGACTCCACAAGTGATTATACTACCTGTCCTGCTTCATTTCCCCTGATTTTAAGCGCCGAACATAGTCTTTCTTCAGCTCATTGACCTTACCCGCAAGAAAAATCATGCCAAGGATATTGGGAAAAGCCATGCTCAGCAGCATCATATCGGCAAAAGTGACGACACTGCTCAACGCAAGGGAAGGGCCAATAAAGGCAACCAGTAAATACAAGGCGCGATAAGCGCCAATAGCAGTTCCGCCGTATCTGCCAAACAGATATTCCACTGCGCGTTCGCCATAATAAGCCCACGTTATCAAAGTGGAGTAGGCAAAGACAAAAACAGCAACTACCAGAAAATAGGGAAAATAATCCGACACACTGGCAAAGGCTTGCGCTGTGATCGAGATGCCCCGCATGTCATCGGTCAGCAAATGTACCTCGGTGATCAAGATGGCAAGGGCGGTCATGGTACACACAATAATAGTATCAATAAATGGCCCCAACATGGCGACCAGACCTTCTCGTACCGGTTCATCTGTCTTGGCGGCGGCATGTGCTATGGCGGCAGAACCCAGTCCAGCTTCATTCGAGAAGGCCGCGCGTCGCATTCCCTGCAGCATGACACCTATGAAACCACCATACATGGCTTCTGGCGAAAATGCCTGGTCTACAATAGAAAAGAGCATGACTGGAATTTTTTCATAATTTGCACCAACAATCAGCAGGCATACAAATACATAGCCAACGCACATGGAGGGAACCAATTTGGCGGTAACGTCACCAATGCGCTTGATACCGCCAACAATAACCAGCCCAACCAGCGCCATCATTACAATACCCACGATGGGTTGAAGGATGGGCTTGTCCTGAAGCTGGAAAATCTCTGCGATAACGGAATAGGTCTGGTTTGTCTGAAACATGTTACCACCACCAAATGCCGCCATAATGGTTAAAACGGCAAACACGGGACTGAAGATAGCACCAAGCCAGGCAAATTGTGGCCAACGTTCCTTAATACCAACACGCAAATAGACCATGGGACCACCGATAACATGGGGGCCACCTTTAATATGACTGTCTTCGCGGAAAATTCGGTACACTACGGCAAGGGTGCAACTGGAAAACTTCATGCTCATACCGAAGAAAGCAGTTAACCACATCCAGAAGATAGCGCCTGGGCCACCCGCAGTGATAGCCAGTGCAACCCCCGCAATGTTACCCAAACCAACGGTCGCAGCCAATGCAGAGGTGAGCGCTTTGAAATGCGATATTTCGCCCTTGTCATTGGGATCATCATAATGCCCGCGTACTATAGAAATGGCATGGCCAAACAGGCGCAGGTTCACAAATCCATACCGGAAGGTATAGAAAATGCCACCGCCTACCAGCACAATGATGATGAGAGGAATGCCTTCTTTCACTGTCCCGGCACCACCAAAAATCAGAAAGGCATCTCCCCCGGTATGCACCAATTTCCACTGCACATCCTGATCAGCATGGCGTATGATATCGACCGAGACCCGGGTGAGCGTGTCGCTGCCAGGCGCTGCGATACGTTTGAGTTCTTCTCCTGTCTCCGGGTTTATCAATGCCAGGTAGACATCGGTCAAACTGCCATGACCAGCAAGCCAAACATAATTCGCGCCGATGGGTAAATGAAAAACCGGGGACAGCACGGTTCTACCTGCGAAATCCACCTGATCAGGAATGACTCCAACAGTGATGACCTCTGGAGGTGTCCGCCCCCGCATCATGCTGGGTAAGGAGGTGTGAAATGGACTGTTGTCCGGGGAATCTACTATGTCCCATCCAATTCTGGTAACGGGATCGTCAAAATCAAAGACAACGGTCTCCCGCTCCCAAAAAGAATAGAATAATATGGGATAGAGGACATTACCCACCAATGAACCAAAGAGTTCATCCACCTGGTCTTGCACAGTATAACGCTGTGAATCACTTTCTCCGCTTTGTGCGCGAACCAGATTGCTACCCAGCAATACTGCGATTATAAGTAAAACTGCAAGTAAATACCCTTTATGATAAGACGGAAATCGACGATACATGAAAAGACCTTTCGGTTGTTATTATTAAACAATTTGAGTGCTTATTCACGATAAAACTATTGAATAAACTTCTAATTGGTACTACATGCCCCTCGATTCAAGAATTTTATACCTATAACACCTCGAGTAAGTCAATATTTCGCTGAGAACGTGTTTTAGTCAATTTTTACCTGTTAGCAACAATCACCTATCAATAGAGGCTTATCTCATACAGGCAACCCGTGCCCTCCGCTGTTTTTCTTCAGGCAAGGTACCATCCCAGATTATTACCAGGAAGCAGCAAAAATACCGCGAGCGTGTTTGACTCGATTTGGTGTTGTGTGCTACATTGTGCGTTACGCCTAAGGGCGTTTTTTTATGTAATTCAAGTTTTATAAATCGCAAAAATTTGAACCAAACATAAAACGTTAAGGTAAACAATTCTGATTTTGCCCGCGCTAGACGGGAAGTTAGCGGCTTCTTGAACCCGAAATCCGCTTTAGCGGGGTTGAATTCCCATTCGAGGGCATCTTGTTCTTTTGTCAGGTACGGGGAACGTGGTGTTGAAGGCTGGGTCCTACTCAACGGGACGTCGGCAAACCCGGTCAGGTCCGGAAGGAAGCAGCCGTAGTCGATTGATTCCGTGTGCTGTAGGATCGCCTGGCCTGAGCCAACGGCCGCCGTGGCCGATCTGGGCAAGTGTTCGAAAATGGGTGCGCGGGCAGTATTTCGGAATGTAAACAGATTGGTACATGTTCCAGTCAATTTTAAGACGCATCTGCAACCATGATGCCATAGGCGTATAAAGACCTGTGATGTTTGATTCTTAAACGCCGTCGGTATATGGACCAACTCATGACGGGGCACGGGCACAAATATGGTAGATCAGCAATACCTCGTTCTGGCACGAAAATGGCGTCCTCAACGCTTTGAGGACGTTGTGGGGCAGGAGCATATTACACGCACTTTGCGCAATGCAATTGCATCTGGTCGCATACACCACGCCTTTCTCTTCATTGGCTCCCGTGGAATTGGAAAAACAACCACGGCGCGAATCCTTGCCAAAGCACTGAATTGTCTCGAAAGTGACGCACCGACGCCAGAACCTTGCGGCGTGTGTGATAACTGCACTTCCATCAGCTCTGGCTCAAATATTGATGTTATTGAAATTGACGGTGCATCCAATAACGGTGTTGACGATGTACGAGAACTACGCGAAAACATCCGCATGGTGCCCTCACTGGGACGCTATAAAGTCTACATCATAGATGAAGTACACCAACTTAGTATCGGTGCATTTAACGCACTGCTGAAAACCCTCGAAGAACCTCCTCCCCATGCCGTATTTGTGTTGGCCACGACAGAGTCCCACAAGATACCGGCAACCATAGTATCCCGATGCCAACGCTATGACTTCCGTAGGGTTCCAATTCCCGCAATCATTGAACTGCTTGAGAAAATTCTTGAGACTGAAGGGATAAAAGCCGAAAAAGAAGCACTACATGCGATAGCGCGTGCGGCAGAAGGTGGAATTCGCGACGCAGAGAGCACCCTGGACGAGTTGATTACCTATTGTGACGGCGAAATCACCTTTAAAGATGTGAATGATGTCCTCGGCTTGATAGATTGGCGACTGTTGCATTCTCTGAGTGAAGGCATTTTGAACCATGACGTCTTTCGGCTACTAACATTAATTGATGAAATTGTCTCTGCCGGTAAAGATTTATCACAATTTGTTCAGGAAGTCTTGTTTTTCTTTCGGAATCTGCTCATTTGTAAAACGACCCAGGACACCAACATACTGCACTTACCAGAAGATGAGCTCAAGGAAATCAAGGAACATTCCGCACGTTATCCACTGACACATCTGGTACGTCTTGTGGAGCAATTTGCAGAATTGTCCAGTGGCTTTGATTCTCAGTTGGCTCAACGCATAGCGTTAGAAGCCTTGCTGATTCGGGTCGCCAAAATTTCTACAGAAGTTTCTATTGACTCGGTCATGGAAAAACTGATTGCTTTGGGTGCCGGAGGTATTCCGGACAGTGACCGCAAAACTACCACAAACCCCGAGCAAGCGCCTCCTCCTACGGACCCTCCTGAAGCCGGGCCGGTCACATCTCGTGCGCCTGCGGTTCCGGCAGAAACAGGGCGTAAACAACTAAGCGATCATGTGACTTCTGTTGAAGAATCAGATGCCGCTGTGCTCTATGCTCAAACAAATGAAGCAAATGAGCCAAATGATATTCCTGACGCTACTTCCTCTGATGCAAATCAAACGATACATTCTACTACACCGCTTCCCCTTGCCAATGATAATGCAGCACAGCCTGAAGACAGTTTTGAAACAGCAAGTGACGCATTGGAATTTGAGGATCCAACATCGTTTGATATTGAGACGACCGCACACGCTTTGCAGGGCATGCCAGGCAGGCATGAAAACATGGAGATTATAAAGAAATCAGGGGTAACACCAGAAGAAATTGAAATGTACATGAACATACCAGGGATAGCACAGGTCGTTGATATATTCAAAGGCAAGATTGTCAGCATTCGACATAAAGCAATACACGATACGGGCACAATTTCTAAAAATTCCTGAATTAAATCCTGAATTAGGCAATACAGTTGCACTGGCGAACAGAACTAGGTACGCTTTATGCTCAAGTTACAGGGTTTGGGTATATTCAATCACTGGAGAGAGGGTCTTCTCATGAATGTGCTGAATTCGAAGTTACGATTTAAAGGGGTAGCATTGCTGTGTCTAGGGGCAGCAATATGTATTGGTAGCGTATCATGCATGGGGCAGGCACATGCTACGATAAAAGTTTCTATAACGTTGGAAGGTGATGTCGACACACTTATCCAGGTGCTGCAATACATTAAAAGCCAGGGACTCGATCCCCAGGAAATGGAAAACCCCTTAAAATTTGAAGTACATAGTATTTCTGATGTCGAAGCCCTCTCACCTGAAGAAGTAATACAAGAAGATGAACCACTTGCGATCCCAGAACCGATAACACCTCCTCTTGTTTTGCATGAAGTGCAAATCGATTCAAGTATGTTGACTCCAGGTGATACAACACGCATGTCTGTTGCAGTTGAAGACCCGCGTATGCAAATGGACACCATGACAGCACGCTTGGAAATTGGCGACGAAACCAGGTTGCTTTATGATTTACTGGATGATGGTACCCGGGGCGATGAAACGGCAGGCGATGGGGTGTGGAGTACCATTCTGACCATACCGGCAGGAATAGGTGAAGGCGATTATGAACTGGTAATCACTCCCTATGATGCCTACGGCGCGCCTGTTGTGTATAAGGATGAATATGGCGTCATACAAAGTATTGTAGCGTCCGCCCGAATAAGTGTCTCTCCCTGATATTAAGTTCTTCATTATCTAACTACCCGAATCGGGTACAATCGTGCAACACCTAGAGAGTCAATAAAACAGCATTATGGATTCATCACAATTACGCACGCTTCTGGAAGATTTCGCGTCCGGTAAAATTTCAATCACCGACGCGGAAGAATATTTAAAAAAATTACCTTTTGAAGACTTGGGATTTGCCAAGGTAGACCATCACCGTGCTTTGCGTAAAGGCTACCCAGAAACCATTTTTTGTGAAGGAAAGACTCCAGAACAAGTGGTTGCTATTGTCACAAAAATGCGTGAACATGGCAGCAATGTACTGGGTACCCGATGCGCTCCTGACATGGCCCACATCCTCTGTAAAGCACATCCCGATGTATGTTACCACGACATCGCACGTTCCTTTACTCTGAAAATCACGGACACGGAACCACTTCCAGGATACATTGCCGTGGTATGCGCAGGCACCAGCGATATGCCCGTAGCGGAAGAAGCCGCGATAACTGCCGATATCATGGGAAACACGATTGAGCGGGTTTATGACGTTGGTGTCGCAGGAATTCATCGCCTGTTTCAACGTCGTTCTATTCTTGATAAAGCCAATGTGGTTATAGTATGTGCCGGTATGGAAGGCGCACTTCCAAGTGTCGTCGGTGGTCTGGTTGCCTGTCCTGTGATTGCTGTACCCACCAGTATCGGATATGGTGCCAGCTTCAAAGGAGTAGCTGCGCTGCTGGGAATGCTGAACACCTGTGCCAGCGGCGTGACTGTGGTCAATATAGACAATGGCTTTGGCGCGGCAGCGGCGGCTACCGCCATCAACCGGTTACTGATCCGGCAATAAGGTTTGCAACTACACACTCAGGTTCATATACTAAGTGCATCACTTGCGCAAATGCGCAATTCCATCGTAAAATAGAATTAAAGGTACCTTTTATAATCTTTAATGCAATTTAAAAAGCATATTGCGCTTTAAATATTGGTGACCCCATGTTGTTGCAATTCTCAGTAGAAAATTACCTGTCTTTCATGGATGAAGTGTGCTTGAACATGGTTCCTGTTAAAAGCAGAACCATGAAAGAACACCTGATCAAAGATAAGCAGGGCAAAAAAACATCCGTTTTGCCCGTTGCTCTGATATATGGCGCGAATGCCAGTGGCAAAACCAACCTCGTCAAAGCAATGTCATTTGCCAAGAAACTCATTGAAACGGGCACTCGAACTGACGACTCAACAGGTGTCGTCCCATTTCTTCTCGATCTCGAAAAAGCTGAAATGCCAAGCCGGTTTGAATTCATATTCAAGCATGCTGGTGTCGTTTATACTTACGGTTTTGTGATTTCAGAAAAAGTTGTTCATGAAGAATGGTTGTTTGCATATTACACAACACAAGAGTCTCGTGTATTTGAACGCAGAACCAACAACGGCAGAACAGAAGTAAGAGCTGGCCAAAAGCTGATTAATGATGTGAAAAGCGCACAATTCATTGATTTTATAGCGCAAGGCACCAGGCCAAACCAGTTGTTTCTAACAGAGGCAAATGAAAAAAACATAGAAATTCTTCAACCCGTATTCCTGTGGTTTCGAGATAACTTACATATCATTCATCCTGAATCTAAGTACAAAATATTGCCTGTTCGTGCGCATGAAGACAAAGACTTCATACAATACTTATCGGATTTTCTCAAATTAGCAGACACAGGTATACAAGAAATCACTTGTGTACGTGAAAATTTTGATTCTGAAAAGCATTTACAAGATTTACCAGACCATCCCAAGAACGCCTTGCTGAAACTTGTTAACAATAGCAAAACCCAGCGTATAATATTTCACGGGCCAGACGATTCAATAGCTATTTTCTGCGATAAAGATCAGGGAAGTGAATCAAAAACTGTTCAGCGTTTGTTAACCAGTCACCATCGTACCGATGGTTCTACAGTGTCATTTAAAACTTCCGTAGAGTCTGATGGCACACGTCGAGTAATTGACCTTGTTTCGATGTTGCAAGACATACCGGACAGTGGCCACGTTTTCATTATTGATGAACTTGATCGGAGTCTTCATACCAGCATATCACGTCTGTTTATTGAGGTTTGCCTTTCAGAGGTAACCAATAACCAATCAAACAGACAATTCATAATGACAACGCACGACACCAACTTACTGGACAGGAATTTGCTGCGTCGCGATGAAATCTGGTTCATTGAGAAAAACAAATCCGGAGCCAGTAAACTGGCAAGCTTGTCCGAATTTAAGGTAAGTGAGGGGCTTAATTATGAAAGCGGGTATTTAAATGGGCGCTTTGGAGCTATTCCTTTGGTAGGAGATTCTGATAAATTGGTGCGTCTGGAGAAGGATTGATGGGGTTTACATCACGGCGCAAGCGTCCTTTGGACCGTCACATTCCCCATCTTCGCGATACACGACTTATTATCATTGTTACCGAAGGCCAGAAGACAGAAAAACAGTATTTTGAGTCAGAAATGTTACGTTATATCAAAATACTATTAACCAAGCTATCCAACGGGC
>Ga0334884_1003619_pt1 | contig 17142 bp, 11 predicted proteins | sample GraSluR1_MG_7_FD_207215 | JGI IMG/M metagenome (GOLD analysis project Ga0334884, IMG submission 207215) | Sludge microbial communities from methane-producing bioreactor in Wageningen University, Netherlands - Granular Sludge_12_05 R1 | ecosystem: Engineered > Bioreactor > Anaerobic >...
CGCTATCGCTGGCGAAGTGTTCAATTCTCGTCAGATCGCTAGAGTTATAGATGAAGTAGCGTATCTTTTTGTTGTACTCTTCCACAAAATGGTCTCTTGTAATCTCGAAAGATTTGAAAACACCTTCTCTAATAGCCACCGAAGGCACTACAACTATGAACTTACACCAGCCGTAACGCTTGTTCAACTCGTAGATAGTCTTTATATACGTGTAGGTTTTGCCGACGCCAGTCTCCATTTCGATCGTGAGGTTGTATTTGCCCTCCAGTTCTTGAGAAGGGCTTATCTGATTCCTCTTCTGTGCTTCTCTGAGGTTGTTTAGAATCACTTTGTCGGATATTACTATCTTCGCATTATTGTACCCTGTGTAATCCTGCTCGGCGAACATCGCCCTCTGCATATCTGCTGTAAGGCCGCTATCGACTATATAAGTGGGAGAGGCGAACGGTTGACCGGCGAAGACATCACATACGGCCATCGCGGCATCTTCCTGAAACTTCTGGTGCTTGAATTTCAGTTTCAAATCCCCACCCCCTTATATGACCTTAACAGATGTATTAGGAGCGTGGAGTTTGAAGATTTCCTCTACGTTTATCTTGTCTGAGCTGCTCGCAAATGAGCTGTCCCTGAAGACCGCTCTTAGGGGCTGCCGTTTTGCGATTTCTCTTACAACTGCTTCAGAAATGCTTTCAGCGAAGCACGCTATGAGAGAGTCGTTATCCACTATGTGAATCTTTATACCGTCAATATCTTCTATTTCGTGCTTCAGCGATAGAGAAAGACCCCATTCGAGAAGAACACCGTAAAGCAGGTCCAGATCGATTCTGTCATCTTTTATGTTCGAAATCTGATCTGTAAGCGTCTTCTGTGTATATTCGGGAGGCGCGTAGAAGACGTCTTTCATATTTGCTGAATCAACTTTGAGAACCCTGAACCCTATATCCACAGGCTTCTTCGGCTCTTCACCAAGTTTCAGCTGCCTGTTGCCTTCCTCGATCTCTCTGTTTATCTTGTCTCCCGCTCGGCGGATTCTTTCCTTTCCAATCTCGCAGATGTTCTTGTACCCTGCCTTAAACGCTTCGCTCTTCTCGTCGCAGGGCTCGGGAAGCTGTACCATAATGAACTTTCGGTTGCCTCCGTCTTCCGCATTGAGCTGCATTACGGCATGGGCAGTGGTGGCGGAACCGGAGAAGAAGTCAGCGATAATGGCGTTTTTATCGAGACTCGTAACCGCTCTAACAAAATGCGCAATTAACGAAACTGGTTTAGGGAAAGCAAATACTTTTTCGAGGAATAACTGTGAAATATCCTGTGTACCATTCTTAGTCATTCCAACACTAGCTGAAAGATTTGTGCTCACTGGAATATATCCAAATTGCTCTCCGGCCTTTTCCATGTCATCTTCCTTGAAATATCTGAAGACTGGCCTTGAAATATTGAGGAATTCGTACATACCTGGAAACACAATTCTATCCTCCGAAAGATACTTTTGGAGAGTGTCTTCCGTAATTGCCCAAGTTCTATTTGGGTTTGCTGGATATTCTTTTCCAGTCTTGGGATCAGTTATAGTAAAGTAGCTATTAGGCCTCTCGCTAGCACTAGTCTGCTTTGTCAGATCGTGGACTCTCCAAGGACGTCCGGGCAAATCACTTGTTTCGTAGTATTTTCTCGTACCTCCCTTTAAGCAGGCAGAGAATTCTTGGGTTTTTGCGAATGAGACTAGCCACTCAAAATCCTGAGAAACTCCAAATGGAACATCAGATTTGGCTGTTCTCTTTCTCCAAGGGAATATGCCGACCAGATTTCTCTCGCCAAATACTGTGGCGCAGATTTTGACCAAATTATCAAGTTCGTTATCATCTATGCTAATAAACACAGCACCATCATTGGAAAGGAGATTTCTTAAAAGTTTTAATCTTGGGTACATCATGCTGCACCAGTCACTATGAAATCTGCCATTGGCATCTGTGTTCTTGAACAAACGATTCTCCTCTTCGTCATACAAACCAATTTGCTCTTCGTATTCTTCTTTGTTTACAACAAACTTGTCCATGTATATGAAATCATTTCCTGTGTTATATGGAGGATCTATATAGATCATCTTTACGCTGTTCAGGTAGCTCTCCTGGAGAAGTTTTAGCACATCGAGGTTGTCACCTTCTATGTACAGGTTTTCTGTCGTCTCCCAGTTTTTGCTCTCTTCTATACACGGTCGGAGAGTCTTTCTTATTGGAGTGTTCGCCTCGACGATAGAGGCCTTCTTCCCCACCCAGGTGAAGTCGTAGCACTCTTCGCCATCTACAACATTCCCTGTGAGCTCCTGTTTCAGAAGCTCGAAGTTTATCCCTTTCTTCAGGGTCCCTTTTTCATCCTTCATCTCTGTTATAACGTTAGGAAAGAGTTCGCCAATCCGCTCTATGTTCTCCTGTGTGAGATCGGCTGTTTCCTGTTTCATCTTATCCATCGTGATACCCCCATCTATTTTAGATATTCTCCCAGTTCTTCCTGCGCAGCCCTAAGCTGCTGTTTTAGCTTGACCTGAAGATTGAACTGCTTCTCGTTTCTGATCCTCTTCTCCAGCTTTGCTATATATGTCTCCAGGCTATCTATTTCTTTAGCTATCATCACCGCATCTCGTATATCTTCTGCCTTCTCCAAGTTGAGTCTGTCTCCGGCAACCTGGGATATGAAGTTCTCATATATCCTGTCGAGATCGAGACCTTCTATGTTTAGAGTCAGTTTGTCGTAATCGGTCCAGTCGGTGCGGTAATAGCTATCTACTTTGTACCTGTCTTCCCTGCTTTTGCTCTCTTCCTTGTAGCCAATCATTAACTGTGCCTGCTCCGTGTATCTCAAGACAACTATCAGATGATAAGGTATTTCGCGATCAATAGTGGCTATCAGGTTGTCGCTTACCCGCTGCTCTTTGAGGGTTATCTCGAAGACCTGTATCTCGGCCACATTTGTTCCCGGGCTCACGTTAAGCGTCTCCGGAGAGAGCTTGTGGGTCCAATATACGTTCTCTATCTCCCGCACGAACATCTGCTGAATGCGATTGGAGACATCTAGTTTGTCGTAGAACTTCTGCTTCGGGATCTTCTTGTTAAACACGGTGTCAGCCGGGAAGTTAAGCATCTATCTCACCACCACGAAACAGATTAGCTCGAAGTCATTTAGCCCCGTTATGTTCATCTTCAGCGCGGTTGTCCCGCCCGCTTTGAACAGGCTGTCCAGGGCGTTGTCTGTTGTTACGTCTATTATCGAGGCTATGGTCTTCTGGAGCAAGTCGGAATACTTACGCATATCCCTGCCGTCACGCGTTTCTCTGTTGAATTTCTGGCATATCTCCATTAGCGGTTCGGTCTTTCCCCTGCAGAGAAGTCTCAATAGATCGAGCGTCTTCTTCGGCTCCAGATGGTTGGATACGACATCCCCGCTTTCAGTTATATAAACCATATAGAATGGGTGGAGCCTGTTCTGGTTCTTAGCGTTGACACCGTTGTTCAGGTTTTTCAAGACGTATATCACACCAGGAGGCAACTCGTCGCCATTAGAGGGCGCTATTGCGTGCATCCCGAACGGTGTCCTTTCTATATCTGGGTTATCTTTCACGTATCCAATGAGATCCATCCGGAACTCGTTAAGGCCCAGATCCATAATGGATATCCCGCTTGTCATCTCCTCTATATCCACCACTTCGTGCTGCAGCCTTTCGAGTTGCTGCCTTCTGTATTCGAGATCACCCTTGTCGTCGTCTATGGGGTTATCGTCTCCTGTGGCGGTCATAACGGAGATTTTCATTCTCGTCTCCACTCGCGCCTTCAGTTTTATGTAGTCATCCAGGTCTATGTCGGGCCAGAAGTTCACCAGCTGTATCACGTCGTTCTTACTCCCTATACGGTCTATTCGGCCAAACCTCTGTATGATTCGCACAGGGTTCCAGTGGATGTCGTAGTTTATTAGATAATCGCAGTCCTGTAAGTTCTGACCTTCGGATATACAGTCTGTCGCGATTAACATATCTATTTCGGCCTTTTGATCCGGCATTATGAGGTGTTTCTCTTTTGAAAGAGGGGAGAAGCAAGTGAGGACCGTATTCAAATCGGTGTGGAGCTTTGGGATAGTCGTTTTGCTGCCCCCACTGCCAGTTACCATAGCGGAATTCAGCCCGTAGTCACGCTTAAACATTTTGCTTACATGATCATAGAGATATTCGACTGTGTCCGCAAAAGCAGAGAATACGATTATCTTCTTGTTGTTTGGGTTTATAGGTTTCATTAGCTTATTGCGTATTGTGTCCATAAGAACGTTCAGCTTTCTGTCGTGTTCTGGTGTTATCGGGTCAACGCCGCACAGGAGCTCCTCTAACACCGTTCTGTCCTGTTCGAGGTCGTTAAGCCACGTCATATAGTCCATATCCGCCAGGTGTATCTTAACTACCTTTCCAAAGGTGAAGATGTCTGTGTTCTGGTCGTCCATATCGAAATCCGAATCTGAAAGGTCGGTCAACGTTATCGCCTTTTCCGGGTCGAACTCCCTTATCTGCTCTATCGTGTTGTTTATAAGCGCAAGAATGCGTTGCAGCGTCAATCTGAAGGCGTGCACCGAGCTCTCAAGACGCTTCAGAAGGTTTATCCTCATCAGGATAAGTATCCCGTATTCCCTGTCTGATTGCTTAAAGCGGACATTGCCCATATCCGAGCCGTAAATCTGATCGTATCTCTCTATTCTACTCGGCAGTATGAAGCTAGATGGCGTATAGATGCTCAGGTTCAGCTCCGACAGGTATTCGTAGATGTCGTTGTAGTTTATTACGTTAGGCAGATCGGTAAGGCCGCAGCGGACAGATATAGGTTTGTTCCGTTTGGGGAACGGGCCTATATCTGCTGTATCGTAGTACCGTTTTATATGCTTTCTTGACCGGGCAATTGTGACGCTGTCCAATAACTCGAAGAAATCGAATTCGAGCATCCTGAGAAGGTTTTCCGTTGTTCGGGCTTCGACGGGCATTTCACTCCACTTGTTAAAGGCCGCCTGTGCCTGTCTGAAGATGGTGTCGATCGTGGCTTGTGTATTCAACCTCTCGTTCAATATGTTTTCGTCACCCTCATATGCCAGCGCCAGCTGGTTCTTCAGATCGGTAAAACGAGTGTTAACCGGTGTGGCAGAAAGCATAAGCACTTTAGTCTTAACGCCTGACCTTATAACCTTGTTCAGCAGCCGCAGATAGCGGTTCTCTTTATCGCCGCCTTCTCCATAAGTCCGGCCTCCGTTCCTGAAGTTATGTGATTCGTCTATAACGACTAGATCATAGTTGCCCCAGTTAATCCTGTCTAAGGGGATTCCATTTGTAGTCCCACGGGTACGTGATAGGTCCGTGTGGTATAGAACGTCGTAGCGCAGACGATCGGAGGCAATTGGGTTATTTAGAAGATTCATTTTGAAGGTATTCCAGTTATCGTTCAGTTTCTTGGGGCATAGCACAAGCGCCGATTTGTTCCTGTTCTCATAGTATTTGATAACTGCCAGTGCTGTAAAAGTCTTCCCAAGACCGACACTGTCGGCTAGAATGCAACCGTTGAACTTCTCCAGTTTGTTTATTATTGATAGTGCCGCATCTCGCTGAAAGTTGTAGAGCTTCTTCCATATCGCGCTATTCTTAAAGCCCGTGGCTTCGTTTGGCAGTACGTCTTCGGATATATCTTCGAGGAATTCGCTAAAGATATTGTATAGGATCACGAAGTAGATGAACTCCGCGGGGTTCTCCTTGTAAACTGCGGTTATGTTTTCTATAACCTGCTCGGTAACGTCCTGGAGCTTCTGGTGGTTCTTCCATACTTCATCAAACAATCTAAAATACTCTAGGCTGAAAGGCGGTTCAAATCTGTTGACCATGTTATATATGCTATTTCCCTTTTCGCAGCCGATATCCACAGTTGTGAAGCCGTTTACTGGCATATACGTTATCTGTTCGCTCTCACTCTTAACGTTGATGAACCCAACCATACTCTCAGTGGTGACGTTGGTCTTAAAAGAGGCCTTTCCCCGTATCCAGTCGGCACACTCCCGGGCTATCGCCTTCTGGGTTAGCTCATTTCTGAGTTTGACTTCGAATTCCGTACCGTAGAGACTCTTCTCCCTACCGAGCTGGGGGATGTAGAACTCCCGCTTCTCTTTCTTTGCCCTGTCCATAACAAATGCCGGGGAAGTGAAAATGAATCTCAACTCATCGATACTCTCAAACTGTTCCTTGAGGACCTGATACGCGTATATAGAGAAGCACGACGCGGCGATGTCTATCTTACTCTTATTGCCGATAGTTGTTGTAAGATCGTCTTTGAGAGTCTCACGGATGTTGTCGATTATCTTCATCTGATCTCCATTCCCAAATCAGTATATTATGTGGTCAAATTCCAATCTATTTCGAGACCGGTAGAGTAGACGTTTGCAGCAGTTCAATACAATCACCCGGTTCATAAAGATTATAGCCATTGTTACATTCAAAACCAAACACGGGGGTTCGCTCAAATTCCCAGACAACCATAATCTAACTGCTGTTAAGAGTATGAATTATCCTTTTGGGAATAGGAGGGGGGGAGCTGAAATCTCAATGCCCCTTACTCTGAAGGGTCTAAGTGCCTCTATGCCGTACGTACGGGGACGATTTTCATAACAGCCATACGGAGACAGAAAAATTACACATTTTGTGTTAGCAATAAGAACTCCGTACCCTGCCTATACTTTATGGTACCCACGTGGAGGATCTAAAGAGAGTCTCTTTGACTATTCGTCGTCTTTGTCTTTGATCACGATTCCATTTTCGGATGTGACTTTCTCCAGTAGAGACTTTCTCAAAGAAAGCATATTTGATGCCGAGAACAGGAACAGCAAAAAGAGGTTTATCGTGAAGTAAGCCAATACATCTAGTAAGATAATGAACACAACGGGGACAATGAAGTACACAATCTTCTCACGGTAGATCACACACACAATAGTCGCTAAGAAAAGAAGGGCAGTTACAATGACCAGACTTAACACCTCCTGGCAGCAGAATTACTTCTGCTTTTGCAGATACTTTTGATAACGTGATATAGCCAGCTTTATATCCTTATCCTGTCTTGTGTCGTCTGACTTGAAGCACGCATTGAGGAACACCACTTTTTTGTTATTTGAATCAATTGAGAAGTAGACTCTTATTTGCTTTCTCAGTTTGGTTGAATACTCTCTCAACTCATATAACTTGTCTCCTAGCGCAAGTTTCTTAATCTTGGGTTTCTTGCCCTGCAGCATTTCTGCCTGTAAGCCTTTGCCTTTCTGGAGCCTCTCAATGATATTGAAGATATTATCGGTTGTGGTTGCGTCTGCACTTACCAATTCCTCAATGAATTCCTGAACATAATCGCGGTTGATGTCTTTATCAAAGAAGTAAACGGAAAAGTCCTTCCATAGAAGCAATTCCTCTGAACCCTTTGTGGAGCTTACTTGCGTGGATTTCTTGTCTTTCATACAATCACCTCCAGCAGGATCTTCGAAGAGATTATATATCACCGAGCCATTCGATATGCTGCGTCTAAGTAACGATTTCATAAATTCGTATCAATCTAGGGCTCTGTGATTGTTTATTTATAATAATTATAGCTGATTTTATTTATAAGTATAAAATTACAATAGAATAAATAATTATATTTTTTATAGTCTATTTTTGAGTTATTTTTCGGTATGAATTGAAGTGAAATGATTATCCTAAAGTATTTGAATTTGAATTTGAATAGGGTAAGGTTTTTTATAAATTGAGAGAAATAATAAAAAGAAATAGTTTGATAGTTTTTATGGGAACAAAAGATAAAAATAAAGCAAATATAGGTATTGATTTATATTATCATATATGATAATATACTTATGTGAGTAAGTAATTATGCAAATGTAGAAGGTGGTGTTATAGATGTCTGGGTTTGATAAGCTAAAGGCTACTCTTATGAAAAATGCGGAGTTTGCGGCCATTTACAATGAGAAAAAACCACTGAGAAACTTCATAGATGAACTGATCGATCTCAGAGTCGAAAAGGGTATGACTCAGAAGGACCTTAGCGAACTCACAGGCATAAGCGTTCCGAATATCTCCAGGATTGAGTCGGGGAAGCAGAACCTTTCGTACCAGATGATGTACAAGCTAGTGAGTGCCCTCGGCGGTAAGATAGCTCTCACTCCAAAAGCGGATAACTACATTAAGCTATCCGAAGAGGCCGCAGAAATGCTTTCCGAGCTGAGCGAGCAATCAGACACCACTTCTGAGGAGTTGCTGAATTCTCTTATAGTGAAGGCATCTACGGCTTCCGCAGCCTCCGGTGTAAATGGCTGAAAACCTGCTATCGGATAGGTATTTTCGTGAGTGCTTTGTCCGATAAGTGCTTTATCCATATTTGGGAATCAGTAAACACTGCAATTGCGACTTCCATTTTTGTTTTACTAGCAAATCTCTCTAGCCTTTTGAACTCTTCGTTTACGTTCTTTATACCCTTGTGTGGCTGCCAAAGGTGTACTAGATATGCCGCTTTTTCCTTATTGCTGCTTGTGTAGCCGCTATTGTCTAACTTGCCGTCATCTTTCTCAAGGTGCTCAATTGGATAGTTGAGACCAATTTCAACTATAAAATCAGGGTTTATACGGCCTTCAGTAAAAGAGTTAATGCCGTCCTTGGCTGCCGCAAGATCATCAATATTCAGAATGGCGAGGTCAACGTTTCCTCTCCTATTCTTGCCCTCTCTAATTAACGGTTCTGGCCACTCCTTATGAACAAGCGAAGTTTTTCGACCACTATCTCCTATCGGATACAACCCCTGTAGGGCCCTATGAGAAGTTAGCATAGTATATAGCTCACAGTGAAGAGAGTGCTCACAGCGATGGATGTACGGCTCTCTTATAAAGTTGTCTACAAGACTGTCTATGGAAGTTTCGAGTATCTGTTTCGCACCATTAAAAGAATACATAGAATCATCTCCTCTGCATTTTAATGTTCAACGTAAAGCCTATGCTGAAATCATAGCCCATCTACCCTGAAAACCTAGTCGTGACAAACACACTTTTCAGAAAAATGGTATCCGCTAAGCAATTTAACACAAGAGCATTGTGTTAAGTTCGCTGATTCTTCCCTTTCTCTTGTCCATAAAGGCTTTCACTTCGATTCTCTCCGGCGGTGATTCCGAAGCCCGATTTTGTATTTAACTAATAATTGTATATAATAGCTTTATGTTAAGTACATAGACTCTATTCCGGAGGTCCCGAAGTGCCGTCGATTTACCTGGAGAAAGTCATACCTGAGAAGAATGTGAAGAGGTTCTATTTCATAAGCGACGAACACCAGACAACGTTTATCGGGTATCCGGTCACGATAATCTTCGGGCGAATCTCCGAACGAGCGACGTTTGTCACTAAGGTATTCCCAACAGAAGACAGGGCCCGTAGATACTTCAGGCAGCAGCTTCGTCTGAGGCAGAGGCATCGTTACGCAGTGGTCAAACCGCCGTATTTGAGGGAGAAGGCTAATGAGAAACCTATACAGCTGGGTTTTCCTATGTATTAAACGCGTTATATTGATAGTTTTGCCTTTCGGCATAGATAGATGAGGGTACCACATAATAAAGTGCGTCAGAGAGCGTTTTAAGGGGTGTAGTTATGAAGGAAGTCCAGCCTATACGCGATACTAAGAAGATCGATGCGATGAAGTCCATTATGAAGGGTGAATCTAGCTACCGGGACCTTCTTCTCTTCACTCTGGGCATAAACACCGGCCTGAGGATCTCGGACATACTCGACCTGAAGTGGGGTAGTTTCCTCAACGGAGGCAAACTCCTGAAGACCAAAGATCAGTTGAACGTAGTGGAGATAAAGACGAAAAAGGTGAAGACGTTCGTGATAAACAAGTCAGTCGCGGAAGCGTTGAAGCTCTATTACGATTCCTTAGACAGTGCAGACCCTGAAGATCCTGTCTTCTCTTCCCGAAAAAGTGGCAACGGTTCCCCGAAGGCTATCTCCCGTGTCGGGGCGTGGATGTTACTGAACAGATACGCCCATATGGTAGGTTTGGACGATGGTATCGGCACACATACTCTCCGTAAGACCTTCGGCTACCACCTGTACAAGAAAGGCGTGGCTCTAGAGTACATTCAAAAGATGCTGAATCACTCTTCACCGGCCATCACTTTACGGTATATAGGAATCACTCAAGATCAGCTGAATGGCATCTATTATGAGCTGAATTTATAACAGCACTCCTACGATGTCGGACCGTCACTATCCTGAAGGCCATAAAACCTCCAATATCTGAGTCTCCTCGCGCTTGCGGGCTACTCCGTGCCCGGCGCTCGAAGACGCAGTAAAGGGTAAAAATGTAAAAAGGCTAAAGTGTAATCAGTGCACCGTCCTGCAAATACGAAACCCGAGGTTGCTGTACGTGCGAGTGGGCGAGCGGCTGCCGCGACGAGCCACACGTGCGTACGTCGCACTGTTGTACCAGCTACCGCCACGATCCACCCGGTTGGAACCGGCTGTACTGTTGCACGGATTCGTCTGCGCCGAACTGGAGTAGTTTCCATACCAATCTGAGCACCACTCCCACACGTTTCCAGACATATCGTACAGGCCCAGCTCGTTAGGCGCCTTCTTCCCAACTTCCTGTGTCCTGCAATTGTTCTCTTTAACTATGTCCATATCCCAATCGCCTGTAAGATACTTATCTCCTGAATTCTGCCAGTACCAGGCAACGTTATCCACGTTATCGCTTCCTGCATACTTATATCCTTTACTCTTGTTTCCTCCTCTTGCTGCATATTCCCATTCTGCTTCAGTAGGCAATCTGTATCCGAGTGCCTTCGTTATGTCTGTCGTTACTCTTCCGTCCTTGTCCAGCAGATTTCCGTTATTGTCATACGCTTTGGGTAGCTTCTCCTTTTCACTCAACCAGTTGCAATAGGCTATGGCATCGTTCCAGCTCACGTTGATCACAGGTCTACTTCCTCTTCCCCAGCCTTCATCGCCAGGTTTGGTTCTGCCGGTAGCGCTGCAGAAGGCATCGTACTCGTCGAACGTAGTCTCGTATTTGCCCATATAGAAGTCGTATGTGAACGTGACCTTGTGGGTCGGTTTTTCATCATCATATCCATCACCCCAGGTGTCTCCCATTGTGAAACTGCCTTTCTCGACAAGTATCATCTGTGGAACTACAGTGGAGGGTTTGTATAATGTTAAGTCGTGTGTACTAAAACTCCAAATTGGCCCCTCAGTCATTGCTCCCTTGCTGTCTTTTGCTACTACTCTCCAGTAGTAGGTCGTTCCATATGATAGGCTGGTTCTGTTCAGTGTTCTTCCACTCTGGTTAGTAGATATCTTTGTTATCGAGTTGGTGTTGGTGCCGAAATAAACATCGTAAGTCATAGCATCATCATCCGGGTCATAACTATCCCAACTTAGAGTAACCGATGTTGCCCAGACAACTGCCTCGTCTGAGGGGATGGGGTTATACGGAGCTAGTGGTGGCCTGTTTTTCCCCTCATAAGGCACCGTCCTGCAAATACGAAACCCGAGGTTGCTGTACGTGCCTGTGGGCGAGCTGCGGCTGCGACGCGCTACCCGTAAGTCCGACGCAAAGTTGCCCCAGCTACCGCTACGACCCACCCGGTTGGAACCGGCTGTACTGTTGTAAGGATTAGTCTGTGCAGAACTCGAGTATCCACCATACCAGTCACTGCACCATTCATATACGTTTCCAGACATATCGTACAGGTCCAGCTCGTTAGGCGCCTTCTTCCCCACTTCCTGAGTCTTGCCTCCAGAGTTTTCCCATTGCCAGGCTACATCATCTACGTTATCACTCCCGGAATACTTGTATCCCTTGCTCTTGCTACCACCCCTTGCAGCGTATTCCCACTCGGCCTCTGTCGGTAACCTGTATCCTAGTACCTTCGTTATGTCTGTCGTTATCCTTCCGTCTTTATCCAGCAGATTACCCTCGTCGTCATACGCTTTCGGAATGCCTTCTTTTTCACTCAACCAGTTACAGTAAGCAATCGCCCTCCACCAGCTAACGTTTATTACAGGTCTGCTTCCCCTTCCCCAGCCTTCGTCATAAGGTTTGCTCCTTCCGGTAGCCTCACAGAAAGCGTCGTATTCTTCGAATGTAGTCTCATACTTGCCTATATAGAAATCATAGGTGAACGTAACCTTGTGGGTCGGTTTATCATTATCCAAATATCCATCTCCCCACGTATCACCCATAGTGAAAGTTCCGCCCTCCACATACACCATCTCTACTCCGGAGGGAGTCTTCAGAAAGGCACTTACCTTAACCGTGCTGAACTTCCATATCTGACTCTCGCTACTGTTTCCCATCGTATCTTTGGCTATTACCTTCCAGTAATAGTCCTTGCCTTCCTGAAGACCATCGTAGAAGAACATCTTCTCCGTCAGGCCTCGCGCTATGTATGTCAGGCTTTCCCAACCGGTACCGGCCATCACATCGTACGTAACGGTCCTGCCTTCGGTGTCCGGCATCTCCCACATTAGACTCACCCAGTCGTGACCGTGAGAAGGGATGATCTGTATATCTATTTCGCCGTCTTTGGGCATGAGATTTATCGGAGCCGGAAGCGGTTTCACTTCGGTCACCATCGTTTCCTCTCCGCTTCCCAGGTAGTACCCGACATTCTTTATAAAGCTCCTGAACGTGCTGAGCCCATCATATATATGATTCATTACACCCGAATCTTCTTTCTGCAGGTATTTCAGGTGCAGCCTTATGTAACCCGCCATTACACGGTAGTATGCGTTTTCGATTGCTGCTGACCTCATTGCCGCTCTTGCCATCCACTCGCTGTTGAATGTCCATTCAGCACTCTGTATTTCGGATTGGAGATTGTCAAGATTCCTCGACAGGTCCACAAGCAATCCTAAATGGATTATTGAAGCGTTCAGGAATAAATTGAGCCCTTCGGCATCCTCTTTGATCCCCCTGGGAGCGAGTTTAACCGTCGCGAGGTCCAGCAGCGAGTCGTCTATTATCTCCAGGAGTCCTGGAACCGTGGATAACGTAGCCGGTTCGAGGACCAGCATCGCCGTGGATGCCTGCAGATTCATAATCTTGTTCATTGCGTCTATGAGCTTTATCTCGGAGTCAGCGAGCATTATTGCGTTCTTCTTCTTTTCCAGCGCTTCCAGCAATTCTCTTGCCTCGTCAAGGCTGTTGTCATCGACTCCCGACATGGCAAGATAAACGCTTATGAAGTCTTCCTTGTCCGTAGCCAACGTATCCGCGATTGTGTTCAGGCTCGCTGAAGTCAATCCAAGAGCTATGGAGATCAGCTTGCCCGCCTCGAACACCGCCTTCACGTTTGCCGGCAGACTAGCTCCAAGAGAGAAGAGGTCTCCTACAAGCATAGTTATCCCCGTTCCCAGGAGCGCGCTTCCACCTTCTATGAGCAGCGTGCCTATAGCCGTTCCCATACGCTTTGAAGAGATTTCAGACAGTGTTTCGCTCCAGTAATTTGTCCAGTATTCCCAGTCTCGTTCCCAATACCAGTGCTTCCAGATGAAATAGATACCGAGGTTCTCATCGTCGAGCTTCACCCTCCCGATATCTGTCATTTCATAGACGGTGGGTAGGACATGAATGTGTAGATACTCGTCGTATGCTACTTTTAACGCCCGGTCTCCGAAAGCGAAGGCTTTTATTTCCGTGTTCGCAAACGTGACACATAGAAAGACAATCAGAAACAGCGGAAGGAATACTTGCTTCATTACCCCACCTCCATAAGCGATGCTTCGCACTTTAAGTAAGCACGTCAAGACTCAGGCAATATACGGTAGGCTGTGCAACGCACTCATACGATTAATATAGCAGTTGTTACATTCTGCACAAAGAAATATTCACTTATTCTTGTCCAGCAGGAACGTGTTGAGCTCGTTGTCCGGAAACACTCCCCTCTCACTGTCGAAGGGGACCGTCACTATCCTGAAGGCCATAAAACCTCCAATTTCTACTGCGTCTTCTTGCGCCCCTGGGGCACAAACCCACGCCCCGGCGCTCGAAGCCGCAGCAAAGGGTAAAAATGTAAAAAGGCTAGAGTGTAAATCAGGGCACCGTCCTGCAAATACGGAAGCCGAAGTTGAAGCTCGTGCGAGTGGGCGAGTCGTAGCTGCGAAACGCTACCCGTACGTACGCCGCAATGCGGCCCCAGCTGCCACCACGAATCACCCGTAGCACCCGGCGGGAACCACTGTTGTATGGATTCGTCTGTGCAGAACTGGAGTAGCTATCATACCAATCACTGCACCACTCCCACACGTTTCCGGACATATCGTACAGGTCCAGCTCGTTAGGGGCCTTCTTCCCAACTTCCTGTGTCCTGCAATTGTTCTTTATAATTGTATCCGCATCCCAATCGCCTGTAAGGTATTTGTCTCCTGAATTCTGCCAGTACCAGGCTACATCGTCTACGTTATCACTGCCTGAATACTTGTATCCTTTACTCTTGCTTCCACCACGAGCCGCATATTCCCACTCTGCTTCCGTCGGCAGCCTGTATCCGACCACCTTAGATGGGTCAGTAGTTACTCTTCCGTCTTTATCCAGCAGATTTCCGTTGCTGTCATACGCTTTGGGGAGTTTCTCCTTCTCGCTCAACCAGTTACAGTAGTCGATGGCGTCCCACCAGGTCACGTTTATTACAGGTCTCTTTCCCCTTCCCCAGCCCTCTTCAGCCCACCAGCCCCAGTCGTCAGGCTTACTCCTGCCAGTAGCCTCGCAGAAGGCGTCATACTCGTCGAATGTAGTTTCATACTTGCCGATGTAGAAGTCGTAGGTAAGCATCACCTCGTGCGTTGGTTTTTCATCGTCGTATCCATCACCCCAGGTGTCCCCCATTGTGAAGCTGCCTTTTTCTACAAGAACCATCGATGGAACTATACCCGAAGGCGTGTAAGATGAAGCGGTAGGTGCACTCTGTGTAGTGAATTTCCATACAGGTCCTTCTGTTGTCGCTCCCTTAACGTCTTTAGCCACTACCTTCCAATAGTAGGTTGTTCCATATGATAGGTTGGTTCTGTTCAGTGTCTTTCCACTCTGGCTGGTAGATACTTTCGGCAATAACCTTGGATTAATGCTTGTACCAAAATAGACATCGTACGTAAGTGTATCTCCATCCGGATCGCTGCATTCCCAGCTTATGGTTATCGTTGTTGGTTGGCTCGTCGCTTTGTCATATGGACTTGGATTGTACGGAGCGAGCGGAGGTATATTTTCACCTTCAGGTGGCACTGTCCTTGTAATACGAAACCCCAGGCCGCTGTACGCGGTAGTGGGCGAGCTGAGGTAGCGACACGCTACCCGTACGTACGGCGCACTGTTGTACCAGCTACCGCCACGACACACCCGGTAGGAACCAGCTGTACTGTTGTATGGGTTAGTCTGTGCAGAACTGGAATATTCTCCATACCAATCACTGCACCACTCATATACGTTTCCAGACATATCGTACAGGCCCAGCTCGTTAGGTAACTTCTTACCAACTTCCTGTGTCCTGCAATTGTTCTCTCTAGCTATGTCCATATCCCAATCGCCTGTAAGATACTTATCTCCTGAATTCTGCCAGTACCAGGCAACTTCATCTACGTTATCGCTACCTGAATACTTGTATCTCTTGCTCTTGTTCCCTCCCCTGGCTGAGTATTCCCACTCTGCTTCTGTCGGCAGTCTGTAGCCTACTACTTTCGACGGATCTGTCGTTATCCTTCCGTCTTTATCCAACAGATTTCCGTTAATGTCGTAAGCCGTTGGAAGATTCTCTTTCTCGCTCAGCCAGTTGCAGTATGCTATTGCACCCCACCAACTCACGTATATAACTGGTCTGCTTCCCCTTCCCCAGTATTCATCGCCAGGTTTGGTTCTGCCTGTAGCACTACAGAAAACATCGTACTCATCGAAAGTGACTTCGTACTTGCCTATGTAGAAGTCGTATGTGAACGTGACCTTGTGGGTCGGTTTTTCATAACTGTCTCCTCCACCCCACGTGTCACCCATTGTGAAGCTGCCTTTTTCAACAAGGACCGTAGGCGGAACTATGCCCGAAGGCGTGTAAGATTCAACTGTGCGAATCTCTCTCTCCCGCTCTATTGTGATGCTCTTGGTCGACATATTTCCCGCGACGTCTTCGGCAGTGATTTCGAATACGTTGGTTCCCGACACGAGCTGAACGTCAAGTTCAACCGTTTCGATATCTATTTCCCTTCCCGAGAATGTAACTGACTTAAGAGAGTAATTGTCCGTAACGTTTACCTTGACGGTAGCACGGTCGATTTCGGGAGCCACTCTCTCGGGGTATTCCAGAGAAATCTCCGGAGCCTTCGTGTCCTGCCTTATTCTTACGTTCTTAGTGGTTTCATTGCCCACCAGATCCAGCGCTTTCAGTGTAAGCTCAATGTCTCCGGATACAGAAATCGTTTCGCTCAGTGTCTTTCTCTTCTCGCCTATTTCAACTTCTCTGTTACCAATAATGAGCGATTTTACCAGTAGATCGTCGCTGACGGTTATTATCAGAGTGTATGTGCTCTCTCGGGTAACCACTTCATCTGGAGCTTCGATCACCGGCCAGCGTGTATCCCTGAATACGGAGAAGGAGAGGGTCGATCTGTTTCCCGCCATATCGAGAGCCTCTATCTTCACTTCGTTCTCTCCACCATCTAGCTCTAGCCTCTTCGCAAGCTGTATCGTTCCCTTCCCATAGTATGTCGCTTCTCTCTCTCCGTTTATCCTTACTTCTTCTATCCCTACGTTGTCACTCACCTTTACTTTGATTATTACGTTGCTCCTGTCTGTGTACGGTATCTTCGGTGTGAGCAGCTTTATTTCAGGCACCTCTTTCCTGTCTTCTTCAAGTAAAGCACGCCTTTCGCTCTCTTCTCCTCCTATCATTATGTAGTAGTTCTTCAGGCTCACGTCTTCAGGCGAGAGCTCTATCGCCCTGGATAGAACTTCTATCACTTCTTCCAGGTTACCAAGCTCTTCCAGTATCATCGCCTTCAGCCTCAAGAGCTCTATGTTCTCGGGTGCTATCCTCCCCGCCACTTCCTCCAGGAACTTCAGCGCTTCTTCTA
>Ga0334884_1003623_pt1 | contig 17129 bp, 12 predicted proteins | sample GraSluR1_MG_7_FD_207215 | JGI IMG/M metagenome (GOLD analysis project Ga0334884, IMG submission 207215) | Sludge microbial communities from methane-producing bioreactor in Wageningen University, Netherlands - Granular Sludge_12_05 R1 | ecosystem: Engineered > Bioreactor > Anaerobic >...
AGCGGCGCCTGGAGGGCGCCACTCCCGGGGATGTGCAGCGCGACGCCACGGGGCGCTGGCGCGTGCGTCAGGGGGCCATCGTCAAGGTGGTCCTCGGGATCGACCTGGCGGCGCATGCCCCTGCGCTCACGGTGATCGAGGCGTGGCCCGGTGGCTTCGCCGAGGTGATCCCAACGGCGCCAGCGACGGGGTTGCAGGCCACGGTGGCAGGCGAAGACGGGGCGCCGCGGCGCTGGTTTGCCGAGCTGCGTTGGGACTTGGGAGGGCTGGAGATCACGGCCCTCGAGCTGCGCCCGGGCTACTATATGTTGAGTTATTGGGTGCGGGCCCAGCACCCGGGTCAGTTCTGGTGGCCACCGTCGCGGGCCGAGGTAGAGAGCGCGGTGGCCTTGGCGGGGCAGAGCGCCAGCGCGTGGGTGGTGGTCGATTGACACCCGCGGGCCAAATTTTGGACTGTGTGGACAGATAGCGTCCATCCGCAGAGGCTTGGCAGAATTTGCTTTGACCGCTTCTGGGCGCCGAGACTAGGTTGATGGTCTCACGGTCAAGCGCGAGGTGAAAACGGTCTGGGGGCGCCGCGGAAGGGAAGGGCCAGCGTTGGGGCTGGCCCGTGCGGTGCGCCGCCGCGGGACCACTCGGATCAGAGCTGCTCGACCACGGGCAGCTCACCCACCAGGGGAGCCAGGTAGTCGCGGAACGACTCATGGATGTCGTTGCCGGCGACGATGTACTCCTGCGGCAGGTGCCGGGTCTTGGCCGCCACGTCCTCCAGGGCCACCATGTTGTATTCGACTTGGTAGGGGGCGTTGCTGACCCGGTTGATGGCGATGGAGCCATCGAAGTTACCCATGATGGCCACCTCGGCTGCTTTGCGTCCCGCTTCGCGGGCTTCGGCGGCGTCGACGGGGCTGAAGACGCCGGCCATGCTGCGCTGGAGATAGCCAAAGGTGTCGGCGCGCACCCTTTTGACGCCGAGGCGAGTCTTGACCAAATTGGCGAGGAAATCGCCCAGGGCGCCCGTGCCCGAGAGCTGGACGTTGCCGTGGGAGTCCTTCTCGACGCTCTCAGCCAGTTTCGCCGCGATGGGCTGACCCTCGGCGTCGTGGATGCCTTCGGAGACGGCGATGAGGCAGCGGCCGTACTTGGTGCGCACGCGATCGACGTCGGCGAGGAAGCTGTCGATGTCGAAGACCGCCTCGGGGACGTAGATGAGGTGGGGACCGTCACCGTCCTGCTGGCGCGCCAACATGGAGGCGGCCGTCAAGAAGCCCGCATGCCGACCCATGACCACGTTGATCTTCACCCCCGGGAGGGCCTTGTTGTCCAGGTTGTCCCCCATCATGGCCTGCACGACGAAGCGCGCCGCCGAGCCAAAGCCCGGCGTGTGATCGTTGCACATCAGATCGTTGTCGATGGTCTTGGGGATGTGGAAGGTGCGCAGCTCGTAGCCTTCGACTTTGGCCAAATCGTTGACGATGCGGCAGGTGTCGGAGCTGTCGTTGCCACCGATGTAGAAGAAATAGCGGATGTTATGCGCTTGGAAGGTGGCCAAAATCTTGCGGCAGTAGGCGGCGTCGGGTTTGTCGCGGCTGGAGCCCAGGGCCGAAGAGGGCGTCACGGCCAGCCGGTCCAAGCGCTCTTGAGGCATGTCGGTGAGATCGACGAAATCGGCCGTCACCATGCCCGCTACGGCGTGGCGCGCGCCGTAGATTTTCTTGACCGCCGTGCTCTTGCGCAGGCCCTCGACACAGCCGACCAGCGACTGATTGATCACTGCCGTTGGGCCACCAGATTGTCCGATGATCGCGTTCCCTTCGATTCGTCCACTGAGCGTCGACATGCAAACACCTCCTGACTGGTAAGAAATCATCCATACGGGTTGCCATGCGCCAGGCCAAAGCCCGCGACGGCACGGTCGTATAGCGGCGCAGATATTGCGCGTTTTGCGGCGGCGACGCAAGGGACGTGGGGCAGAAGGGGTGCCTCGGGACCTCGCCACGACGGCCCCAGGGGATTGCAGTTGACAAAACATATCGGATAGGTAGATTATGCCCATCGAGAGCAGATGCGGGCGCCACCCTGGCTGCGCTTGGCGACGCCTCTCACCCTTATGAGGAAAGGCATGGAGATTCACGACGACATCTTGGGGGCAGTGGGGCAGACGCCCCTGGTGCGCTTGCGGCGAGTGACCCGGGATCTGCCCGTCACCCTTCTGGCCAAGGTCGAGTACCTCAACCCGGGCGGCTCGGTGAAAGACCGCATCGCCTTGGCCATGATCGACGCCGCCGAAGCCAGTGGTTCATTGGGACCGGGGAGCACCATCGTCGAGGCGACTGCTGGGAACACGGGCGTTGGCTTGGCCATGGCAGCGGCCGTTCGGGGTTATCGCTGTATTTTTGTCATGCCCGACAAGATGGCGGCGGAGAAGGTCGCCTTGCTGCGGGCCTATGGTGCCGAGGTGGTCATCACCCCCACGGCGGTGGCCCCCGACTCGCCCGAGAGCTACAACGGCGTCGCCGAGCGCTTGGCCCGCGAGATTCCCGGCGCCTTTCGCCCGCACCAGTTTGCCAACCCTGCCAATCCGGCGGCTCACTATCGCAGCACGGGTCGCGAGATTTGGGCGCAAACGGCGGGGCGCGTCGACGCCTTCATCGCGGGCATCGGCACGGGCGGGACGATCTCTGGCGTGGGGCGCTACCTCAAGGAACAGAACCCGGCGATCAAAGTGATCGGCGCCGATCCCGAGGGTTCCATCCTCTCGGGCGACACCCCGCGCGGCTACCTGGTCGAAGGCATCGGCGAGGACTTCTTCCCCGAAACCTATGATCGCAAGGTGGTGGACGCCTTCGTCCGAGTCAGCGACGGCGACAGCTTTGCGATGGCCCGACGCCTGGCCCGCGAGGAGGGCTTGCTCGTCGGTGGCTCCTCGGGTACGGCCATGGTGGCGGCCCTGCGCTACGCGGCGCATGCCAAGCCAGGGTCGACCTTGGTGGTGCTCTTTCCCGACTCGGGCCGCAATTACCTCAGCAAGATCTTCAACGACCCATGGATGGCCGAGCACGGCTTTGCCGCGCCCGCGGCGGCAGAAGGAGTGAGCCCATGAACTTTGCGACCCAGGCCATCCACGCCGGGCAGGGGGCCGACCCGAGCACCGGCGCGACGGTCATTCCCATTCACCCCAGCACCACCTTCACCCAGCGCGCCATCGGCGAGCACCAGGGCTTTGAGTACAGCCGCACGGGCAACCCGACTCGGGCGGCCTTGGAGTCGTGCTTGGCCGCCCTCGAGGGGGCCAAGCATGGGGTGGCCTTTGCTTCGGGGTCAGCGGCCGGGGCGGCGGTGCTCTCGCAACTGCGACCTGGAGATCACCTCATTGCCGGGGAAGATCTCTATGGCGGCACCTATCGCCAGCTCGAGCGCCTCTACCGTCCTCTCGGAGTGGAGACCACCTACGTCGACCTGCGCCACACCGATGACTTGGGCGCTGCCTTCACACCGCGCACCCGTTTGCTGTGGCTGGAGACCCCGACCAACCCCCTGCTCCAGCTCGCCGATATCGCTGCCTTGGCGGCAGAGGCCGAGGCGCGTGGCGTGCCCGTGGTAGTGGACAACACCTTCGCCACGCCCTACCTGCAACAGCCTCTGCGTTTGGGGGCCACCTTGGTGGTCCACTCGACGACCAAGTACATCGGTGGCCACTCGGACGTCGTCGGCGGCGCCGTGCTCACCAACAGCGACGCGTGGGCCGAGAAGCTGCGCTTCTACCAGAACGCCGCTGGCGCCGTCCCCAGCCCCTTCGATGCCTGGTTGACCCTGCGCGGGGTGAAGACCTTGGCCCTGCGCATGGCGCGTCACTGCGACAACGCCCTTCGCCTGGCCCACTTCCTCGCGGCGCATCCCGCCGTCGCCGCCGTGTACTACCCGGGTCTGCCCTCTCACCCGCAGCACGCCTTGGCCCTGCGCCAGATGCCACAGGGGCGCGGCGGCATGCTCTCCTTCGTGCCTCGGGGGGGCGTCGCCGCCGCCGAGCGCTTCATCGCCCGCACCCGCATCATCTCCTTCGCCGAGAGTCTGGGGGGCGTCGAGTCACTCCTGTGCCACCCAGCGACCATGACCCACGCCGCCATCCCCGCAGAGGAGCGGGCCCGGCGCGGCATCAGCGATGCCCTGCTGCGTCTCTCCGTGGGCATCGAGGACGCGGAGGATCTCCAGGCAGAGATCGCCGCGGCCCTCGAGGAAGGGTGATGGCGATGCATGATCCTACGGCGGTCTACGATCAAGCGCATGTGCAAGTGCAAGCCTTGTTGGGGCGCACCTACAACAACCCCTTTGGCCCGGAGCTCTTTCCCCTCCTGTGGCGCCTGCTGGGACAGCGCCAGGGCCTGCGGGTCTTGGACGTCGGCTGTGGGCGCGGTCAGAGCGCCCTGTGGTGGGCCCAGCACACGGAGGCCCAGGTCGATGCCATCGACCCCTCTCCCTCCATGCTCGCCGCGGCGCGGCACAGCGCCGCTACCGAGGCGGCCGCGCGTCGGGTGACCTTCCACCAGGCCACCCTCACTGACTTCGCCAGAGAATCGCCAGGCCACACCTACGACCTGGTGCTCTCCCACGATGTGCTCTGTTACGAAGCCGACTTCGCCAGCGCCTGGGGGCACATGGCGGAGCGTCTCGCGCCAGGTGGCCTGGCGAGCGTGACGGCCTACTTCGCCGACGCGCCCTCGGCGGCGCTGGATGCGGTGATGCAGGCTTGGGCCATCGCGCGGCCGCCGCGCTTTGCTGATCTCCGTCCCACCCTGGAGCAGGGATCCCAGCGCTGCCTCACCCTGCTGGACTCCACCGGTCACTACGCGCGTCACTGGCGCGAGATCAGGCAGCGTTTGAGCGTGCAGCGCGAGGACGCCGTCACCCAAGTGGGGGCTGCCGTGGTGGACGCCTTTGCCGCCAAAGTGGCGACGATCATCGCCGCCGTCGAAGCCGGCACCTATGGCCACTGGTGGGGCTTGGTGCAGCGATGATTCGGCCGTTGCCAAATCGGCTGACGCATCGGCCGACACATAGGGCAGCCGGTACCGTTCTATTTTGATTTTGTGGATGACGGGCCGGCGGGGGATGACGGGCCGGCAGATGATCGGTTCCGGGCGATCATCCACCCAAACGTAAGCGCTCCGCCACGATCTGCCGCAGGCGCTCTGTCTCGATGGGTTTCTCGAGCCGTTGGTTGTCGACCTGGCGGAGGTAGGCTCGGGTGCTGGACGTGAAGGCGCCGCCCGTGATGAAGACCACCTTGGAGGCCAGCCCTGGATGGCGCCCCTGTAGCCAGCGGTGCAGATCCATGCCCGACAGGTTGGGCATCATCATGTCACACAGGATCACATCGAAGCCCTGATCCTCTGACAACAACTCGATGGCCGCCTCGCCCGACTCGACCTCGACCAGGTCGTGGTCCGCCAGGCAATGCTTGAGAGCCGCGCGCAGGCTGGGGTCGTCATCGATGAGCAAGAGGCGCCCGGCTCTCTTGGGGGCTGGGCTCGCCTCGGGTACAGGCGAGGGCGGGCTGGCCGAGAGGTCCGCTCTGGGGAGGCGGATGATGAAGCGAGTCCCTGTCCCCAGCTCGCTACAGGCCTCGATGGCGCCCCCAAAACCTTCGACGATGTTGCGCGCGATGGACAAACCCAAGCCAGAACCGACGCCGCGTTCTTTGGTGGTGAAGAAAGGCTGAAAGACCTGCTCCAGGTGCTCCGGCGCGATCCCCTGGCCGCTGTCATAGACCTCGGCACACACCTGTTCGCCCTCACACCAGGTCCGCACCCCGATGACGTTGTGCTCCACGTCGCCTTCGCGAATGGCGTGCGCCGCGTTGATGAAGAGGTTGAGAAAGACCTGGGAGAGCTTGCCCTCGTTGCCCAGCACGGGTGGCGTGTCGCCGAGTTCCTGCTGAATCTTCGCCCGGTACTTGATCTCGTTGACGGCAATACTCAACGCCGAGGCAATGGGATCGCCAATGGGCACCGCCGCCACGGTGTCATTGTCTACATGAGAAAATGTACCCAAACCCTTCGCAATGTCTTTGATCTTTCTCGTGCCTGTCAGGGCGTGCTCAAAGCGCTCGGTCAGGACCTGCCAGGTCTGCGGATCGAGAGAGGCCGCGGCGTCGCCAAGGATGGCGTTGCTTTGCCCTTCGCCCAGATGCTCGTGGAGCGCTGCGCGCAGGGCTGCCAAACGCTCCGCGTGCTGTGGTAGTACCTCAACCAAATTCTCGAGATTCATGAGAATGTACGAAAGGGGATTGTTGATTTCGTGGGCGACGCCCGCGGCGAGCATCCCCATGGAAGCCAGGCGATCAGACTGGGCCATCGAAGCGTGGAGATGGCGGCGTTCCTCTTCGGCGCGCTTGCGCTCCGTGATGTCCTCGTGCAACACCACGATCCGCCGCACCTCGCCCTTGTGGCTCTTGATCGGGTAGGCCACGGTCGACACCCAGCGCTTGCGACCGTGGCCCTGAGCCTCTGGCATGTGGGAGGGGTCGACCTCGTGTTGAGGCAACATCACCGTCTCGCCCGCTGCCACCCGGGCGAAGTGGTGTGACCAGCCCATGGCTTGAGAGCTCTTGCCGACGAGGAGGTTGAAGCGACCGATGCCCACGGCCCGGGGGATCTGCCACAGGCGCTCCCAGGCGGCGTTGGCGTGGAGCAGATTGCCTTGAACATCGTAGAGTTCATACGAGACGGGTGACTGCTCGATGAGATCCGAGAGGCGCTGCTCGCTCTCGGCCCGCTCGAGCTCCGCGTGGCGACGCCGCAGGGAGACGGCGATCATGTGGGCGATGGACTCGAGCCACGCGTCGGGTGGCCGGGGCCGCTGGGCCTTCATGGCCACCAGCGAGGTCCCATAGACGCGGCCATCGATGACGTGCGCTAGGGCAATGAAGTGGTCCGCGCCGATGACTCTCTGCACCACGCTGCCGATGAGCGGCGGTATGGCGCCAAAGCTCACCTCGCTCAGCGTGTCTCGGTGACCGATGATTTGCTCGCGGATCTCGCGGTGCGCCGCTTCGTCGACAGGGACCTTGATGTCCGAGAAGCGCCCCATGAGGGAGACCACCTTCTGCAGCAGACCCGCCTGAAGATCGACGGCCCGCGGCGTGAGCACCTTGGCGTCTTCATCATAGGAAGAGAAGGACGTGGCCGCGGCACCCGTCGCACGCCGCAGACCCTTGACGATGCAGCCCGCGATGTCTCCGTGCGCCGGGATCGCCGTGAGCTCCGCCAGGAGTTCATTGCTGGCGATGAGGAGCCGATTGCGCTCGGCCAAGTCCTTGGCAGCCGCCATGGTGGCGACATCGAAATCCCGGACCTGCTGTGGTGGGTCGTCCAGCGCCACCATGACCACCTCACCCTCGCCGACCTTCATCAACGAGGTGGTGAGGAGAAAGTCACGCCGCATCAGGGTCGCGCCATGGCCGCACTCCAAGGCCCACACCTGGCGCTGCACCCCGCGTCCCGTCGCAAAGGTCTGGTCGATGGCCTGGCGAAAGGCACAGCCCGCGCAGGCCGCTGACTCAGGAACGCCCACGGAGACGTCGCGGTTGGCGCACTCCAGCACCTCACCCAAGGGCAAGCCCCACACCTGGCCTTTCTCTCTGCCCAGCATGGCCGCCGCCGCGGCGTTGAGGTGCACCACCTTCAGCTCCCGGTCGACGTGCAGCAGCATCATGGGGATGCCGTCGAGGACGTTGCTGTGGTTCTCGCTCTGGATCGCCAGGGCGCCCATGATTTTTGAGATTTCGGAGCGCAAGGTCCTCTCTAGGTCGTGTGAACTGGGGCCCCGACGACCGCCGCAGTCGAGCAGTCAGACCGTCGGAACTAAGCCGATCTCAACGGCGCTGTCAAGACACTGTGGCGTATCTGTGGCACCAAGGGCGGCGCCCATCACCGCCCCGCCGGGAGTGAACGCACCACTCGAAAACCAAAGTTGTAGCTGCGCAGCTCGGGAGGGCCGTGGTGCCTGTTGGCCGCCCGCGCGTCCCGCGCGTCATGATACCATGAACCGCCACGGGTCACCCGATACTCACCGCTCTCCGCCCCCAGCGGATCGACCACGGCCACCTCCGAATAGGGCCGCGGCCAGTCCCAGCACCACTCCCAGACGTTGCCGTGCACGTCGTGCAGTCCCCAGGCGTTGGCCGCCTTCGTCGCTGCGGGGTGGCTGCGCCCATCGCTGTTGCTGTCGAACCACGCCACCGCCTCCGGTCGCCGCGCGCCGTCGGCGAACTTACCCGCGCTCCCGGCGCGGGCGACATACTCCCACTCGGCCTCAGTCGGCAGCCGAAAACCCGCGCAGTCCAAGCCGTGAAAGGTGACCTGGGAGCACACGAAATCCCCCATACAGGCGATGCCATCCAGCGCCTCGGCGGGACAGCCCCCACCCAAGGTCCCGCGACATCCCCGCAGGTCGTAACACATCTCGTAGCCCTTCCGCACCGACAACGCGTTGGCAAAGACCAGCGCCTCATACCAATTGACGCGCTCCACCGGACACGACTCGCCACAGTCCGAGAAGAACCAAGGCTGCGTCTCCAGTACCGCCTCCCACTGCGCCTGGGTCACCTCCGTCCGCCCAACGCTGAGGTCACGCGTCAGGCGTACCTCGTGCGCTTGCTCCCGCGGCAGGCGGCCCCACTCGTCCTCGGGTGAGCCCATGGTGAACAGCCCAGCCTTCACCGTGACGAATTCAAAAGCAGGGTCACGCTCTTGGGGAACCACGGGCGCGGGGTCGTGCGGGGCCTTGCAGCCCAACCACGCCAGGCTGCTCAACGCGACGAGCGCCAACGCACGCCAGACCCAAACCCTGGGGCGGGCGGCTCGATTGGGAACGCAGGCTGCAGACATCTCTCCTCCTCGCGGCGCTAGGCCACCTAGAGCTCTGTAGTGCCGCGCCGCCGTTCTCGCCAGGGGGGGCACCCACACCGCCCAAGCCTCACCGGCTGGGCACCACGGTGAAAGCCGCCTCGAAGACCAAGTCGCCAGCGTAGCGCAAGGCATAGCGAAGCGTGCGGAGATCCTCGCTCAAGGACAAGGTCCACACCCGGGCCAGACCGTCGCCCAGGTGCTCCTCCGTGTAGGCATCGGCCGGAAAATGCTGCATCCACGCGCTACCCTCGGGGTCGGCATAGCCGCCGTAGAGGTTGTGCGCCTCGGGGGTGCCGTCGGCTTCGAGGTGCTGATGGCGCAGGCGGAGGCGCGCCCCCTCGACCTGCAACAGCCAAGTACGCGAGGTGTCCTCATCCACGCGGAAGGGGACCCGGATCTCACGGTCATCGCAGTGGGCGAAGTCCAGGTGCATGGCACGCTCGGCCCAACGATCTCGCCCCGCAGCGCTGAAGAGCTCACGCCCCTCTAGGCGCGCGCCACAGAGCTGGTGCAGGTTCGCCCAAAAGCCGGCCTGCGCCGGGCTCAGCCCGGCGGCCTCGCGCGCCACTTCCACCGGGGGCACGGGCGCCGTCGCGCAGCCAAGGAGCCCGACGAGTCCCAAGGCTACCAGCCAGACCGGCCACCTCATGCCTCGTCGCCAAGGGCGCGCTGGGACAGGCTGATCCGCGGGCGGCTCCCCTCACTGGGCACCACCTCGATGACCTTCACCTCGATCTCGTCGCCCACGGCCAGGATGTCCGCCGGATCGTCGAAATCATGCCCATACATCTCGGTCTTGTGCAAGAGCCCCGTGCCGATCTCGGGCACCGCCACGAAGGCACCATAACGGGGGATGGAGACCACCTTGCCCCGCAACACCTCACCCACCTCCGCCAAGCGCGTAGGCTCGGGTTCACGGACGCGCTTGGGCCGCCGCCGTCCACCGTCATCGCTGCGCTGCCGGCGCCGCCGCGGCGCCTCTTCACTGGCAGGGCTCGGCGCCGGCGCGGCTTGGCGCACTTGGTCCATCAGCTTGTCGATCTGCTCCATGGTCTCGTGAATGTGGCGGCGCAGACCGCGCGGTGTGTCGCCGCGCAGGGCGCGCCGGCACAAGGCGTCCGCTTCGGCACCCAGCTTGCGCGCCAGCCCCGGATCGATCTCCGCCTCGCCGGCACGAGCCACCAGGACCTGCGCCAAATTGTGCTGTAAGAGCGAGCTGTCCTGGTGCACCAAGAGCCCCGCCCGATAGGCGTCTTCCGCGTCGTCCAGGTTGCGGTCGGCGTCCTTGTACCAGGTCCCGCGCGCGTTCCAAGCCAGCTCCGTCGCGTCCATCTCCACCGCCCGATCCCACTCCTTCTCGCTGGCCACGATGTCGGAAAACCACAGGGTCTGGGCCAACAAAGTCCGATAGAAGGCATCCCCCTCGTAGACCAAGTCCAAGGTCGGCAGGTCGCGCCGCAGTCCCTCGACGAAGGCCTCATCGGCAAAGGGATCCTTCTCGTCGAAAACCAAAGTCGCCATTCCCAAACGGATCAAATGCAGCAGCCGCTTGGCGTCGTCATCGTTCACCGTGCTCTGCTTGCACATCCGCTCCACTGCCTCGCCCACCAGGCTCCGGGTCCCGGCGAAGTCACCCGCCCGCCGCGCCGCGTTGGCCGCCACGAAGTAGTACTCCACCCCCAGCTCCGGCCCGTCCAACCCCATGCGCACGATGCGCTCACCGATCTCGGTGTAGCCCAGCTTGAAGGCGAGCTGCGCCAACGGGACCGCCATCGGTTTGTAAGCAACGGCCATCTCCATCAAGGTGAGCAACTCTGTCGTGGCATCCTGACTCTGCTTGTCAACCATGGCGTAAACTCTGTTCGTCGAAGGTGAAAAAAAACCCAGGCCGGGTGACCGCCATCAGACGGCCTCGGTGCCGCAATGTCCACGGGCACGCCGCGCTTGTCAACCCAAGCCTCCCCGACGCTCGAACCCAGCCAGCCCTTGCCACACCCGCTAACGCCGCCGCGCTCCCTCTCCTGACGCCCAGCAGCCCTGGTGATCCACCCCCCTGGGGCGTGCGCCGCGCCTAGTCGGGCAGCGGGATGAACGCCTCCGTGTCGTTCACAGGCATGGGGAAGCGCTTCTCTCGCCAATCCGCCGCGGCCGCAGCAATGCGCTCCCGCGACGAAGACACGAAGTTCCACCAGATGTGCCGCGGCCCCACGGGCTCGCCGCCCAGCAAACACAACGTGCAGGCCGTGCGCGCCACCAAATCGCCCGTCGCCGCGGCATCCAAGCACAGGAAATCACCCTGGCCCAGCGCCGCCTGGGACCACGCGAGCTGACCGCTGCGCACGAAGACGGCGCGCTCCGAGTGCCCCGTGGGCAAGGCCAGGCGCGCCCCGGCCTCGAGGGTGGCGTGGACGAAGAAGAGAGGAGAGTAGACCGGCACGGGGCTGCGCAGCCCGTAAGCTTCGCCCGCCACCAGGCGCAGCCACCGCCCGGGGGCGCGCTCCTCTGGCAAGGCCTCCCTCGGGAAATGGTGAAAAGACGGGGCGACCTCCTCTTGCTCCGTGGGCAGGGCCACCCACATCTGGATGAGGTCCAGCAGCCCACCGGCAGCGCGGAAGGGCGGGCTGATCCGCTCCGAGTGGGTGATGCCCCGGCCGGCGGTCATCCAGTTCACCGCGTCGGGCTGGATGATCTGGGTGTGACCCTCGCTGTCGCGGTGCAGCCACTCGCCGGCGAAGAGATAGGTGAGGGTCGATAGGCCGATGTGGGGGTGGGGGCGCACGTCGAGCTCGAGAGGCACGGGTGCTGGGAGCGTCACCGGGCCGGCGTGGTCGAAGAAAATGAACGGACCCACCATGCGCCGCTGGGCGTGGGGCAAATAACGGGACACTTCCAAACCAGGGGAGATCGCTTTGCGCAGGGGGAGGAGGCGTTCAGGCGACATGGGGGCGCTCCTTGGTGGGAGGTGGATCAAGAAAGAGAGCGCGCGGGCCGCTCACCGAGAAGAGGGGATGGCGTGCCCTTGGAGGTAGGCCTTGCGTTCCGCCGTATAGGCCCACCACGGCTGCGGTGTTGCGCCGTCGAGAAAGCGGATGATCGAGATGAAGACGTCCACGACGCAGGGGTCGTGCCGGGTCCCGCTTTTGGCGCAGAGGGCGTCATAGAGGGCGTAGGGGCAGTGACCGCGCAAATCCTGGGGGGCAGTGAAGCCGAGGAGGCGCAAGTCTGCGGCCATGGCCGGGCCAACGTTGGGGAGGTCAGTGAAATGGGCGAGGCGCTGGCGGTCGACCTTGCTCGGGTGCATGGCTCCTCCGGGTGACGGGCGGCCACGACTCTGCCACTGGGAGGGCGGCGCTGGCAAGCGGGCGTGGGGCGGATCTGCTGGACACTCGCCCCTCAATACAGCGAATAGAGCCGCAGCGAGAGGTTGTGGTCGAAGCCCACCGACGCGAAGCCAAAGCCGTAATGCAGATCCAGGGCGAACTGGTCGAAGAAGATCACGTGGAGGCTGGGCCCGAAGGCGTTGGCCAAGGCGAAGCGCTCTGGTCCACTGGATCGGTCGCCGAAGATGGAGACGTCGTGAAAGAGGCCCACCTTGAGACGATCCCGCCACAAGGCAAAGCGCGCCGCCACCTCCAGGGAGAAGGCCTGGCGCACCCAATAACGGCTGCCGAAGTAGACCCGCTGCGTGTCGCTGGCGAGCTGGACCTCGTCGCTGACCTTGACGTCGCCCGCGACGAGCACGCCCCGCCCGCGCACGAGGAAATCGTGGAGCCCCCAGCTCACCGCGCCTTGTCCTTCTAAGCGCACTTCGGTGAAGAAGGCACCCAAGACGTCGCCACCGAAGAAGGTATCTACTTTGATTTCGCTGAGGAGATCCCGGCGGCTGACCTCGGGATAGAGGTTCAAACGGGCGGCGAGCCGGCCGCCGAGGCGCAGCAGGGCGTCCGTGGCGGCGGCCGGGGTCTCCCTGCTTGCGTCTTCCGTGACGGCAAAGAGCAGGGTGTAGTTCACCGCCAGGCCCGGGGTGAGGCTGAAGTCCGGCCACAAGATGCCTAGGTTGGCCGAGGCCTGGGCGCGATAGGTGAAGTAGTCTTCGAGGCCCACGTCGGTTCGGGCGTCGTTGGAGAGGCTGGTAACGGCCGTGATCTCCGGCGCCAGGAGGCCGTCGAAGAAGGGCGGCGCGCGATAAGAGAGGTCCGCCAAACCGCGCACCCACTGGAACTTGGGCTCGGCGTCGAAGAAGTAACGGCGATAGGGGACGCTGAGCTCGAGCTTGGTCTGGAAACGGTCGTCGTCCCACAACATGTCGCGAAAACGCAGCCCGACCCGAGGCAAGAGGCCGTAGGTCGGGTCGAGCTGGGCCGAGAAGCTGTAGCCGAAAGACTCCTTGGTCAGAATGAAGACATTGAGGATGCGCAGGTTGGCCACGTGGCCTAAAAGGGTAGCGGTACCCATGCCCGTGTCGTCGACCCGGTAGGAGATAGTGACCAGGTTGTAGCGCGCCTTGAGATCCTGCAGGGCTGCGTCGAGGCTAGGCCCGTGGAATACGTTCCCCGGCAGGTCAAGGACCAGGCGAAAGACCAGGGCGTCGTAGGTGTTGACCCCGTGGAAAATGATGCGGTCCATGACCCCCTCGTCGACCACGATGGTGGGGGTGCCGTCTTCGGCGAGGCTGAACCAAGCCCGGGCGAAGTCATAGTCGCGGGCGCGGTAGTGGGATTCGATGCGGGTGACCGCCCGCATCCCCCATTGCGGCAGGATCTCCGGGTCTTGCGGGGCGGGACCGACCAGCGCCAAGAGACGCTCAGCGTCGATGAGCTTGGCGCCGCGGATGCTTACGGGTGGGCGAGGGGTGTCGTCCGCGCAAAGTGGACTCGCCGCAGCGCAGAACCACAGGAGGTGGATCCCAACGACCAGGAAGGCCAGGCCGAGACGTGTGAATGGGTTGGGGGCTGAAGAGGAGGCTTTGACGGGCATGAGCGCCTGGCTGTGGGGAGGGCGCGACTGTGGTCCATGCTCCTTTAGGGTGCGGGGGGCTTGAGCGCAAGACGCGCGCCCTGTCGTGAGTTCGGAGCGCTGAACCAAGGGGAGCGGGGCCAGCAGGGGCGCCTTCGACGCCCGTGGCGAGGGGAGGCGGCGTATTCTTCGTAAAAAAAACGGGAATCAACTTTTCCATCGCCTGTTGTAGGGTTAGTCGATTGGGATTGAATGGTGACTGGCAACAATGGGTCGTTGACGCGACAGAGCGCTGGAGCTCCTCCCCTGCTGGGCAGTGGCGAGGTCTGCGCGTGGCGGCGCGTTACGCCCCTCCTTTGTTCGGTTCTTGGGTCGGTACGCTGGGTTGAACCCTTGCCAGAGGAGCCAAAACGATGCGTAGCTATCACTCTCTTCGTCTCTTATTCATTTTGACCTGGGCGCTCATCACGGCCTGGGCCTGCGACGACAACGAGCCCGCTCAGCCACCGCCGACGAGTATCGCCGAGGCCACGGCCGACCAATGCCCCAGCGGTGGGTGGGTGATTTGGGTCGGCGGCGAGAGCTATGTGGTTTGCAATGGCGCCGAGGGAGCCGACGGCAACGACGGGAATCCGGCCAACCTCTATGTGACCGAGGCGGACAGCGCTCGCTGCCCGAATGGCGGCTATGTCTTCGTCATGGACGATGTGGAGCACGTGATCTGTCACGGCAACCATGGAGAAGACGGCCGCGACGGTCGCAACACCTTGATCTTGGCCCAGGCAGAGGAGGCCGGCGAGCACTGCCTCTTTGGCGGGCTCTTGATCATCACCTGTTTCGATGACGGGGCCGGCGAATGTGAAGCTGAGTCCGCGTCGCACCTCTATGTCTGTCATGGCGCCCCGGGAGCCGATGGCGCGCCTGCCGTTTTGCCGGAAATCGTCACCAACGAAGCCAGCCTCGAAGCCTGCCCCTATGGTGGATCGGTCATCAGCATCGACACCCTGAGCGTGACCGTCTGCCACGGCGCCACGGGTGCCCAGGGCGAACAAGGGGAGCAAGGGGTGGCTGGCGAAACGCCCACCATCGTCGTCGAAAGCGCAGACATCAAGGACTGCCCCCACGGCGGGACCACCCTCATCATCAACGACCAGCCCGCTCACCTCTGTAACGGCGCGCCGGGCGCCCAAGGTGAGGCCGGCGAGACGCCTCAAGTCTCAGTGGCACTGGCCACGGACGAGTGCCCCTACGGCGGCGTGGTCTTCACCGTCAACGGCCTGGCGACGGCCATCTGCAACGGCGCGCCCGGTGAGCAGGGCGTCCAAGGTGAGCAAGGCGAGCAGGGCGAAGCTGGCCACTCGCCGGTCATAAGCGTCACCCCGGCGACCTTGGCCGAGTGTCCCCACGGCGGCAGCGTCATCAGCATCGACGGCAGCCCCGTGGTCCTGTGCAACGGCGCGCCTGGTGAGCAGGGAGAGCAAGGCGAGCAGGGCGAAGCTGGCCACTCGCCGGTCATAAGCGTCACCCCGGCGACCTTGGCCGAATGTCCCCACGGCGGCAGCGTCATCAGCATCGACGGCAGCCCCGTGGTGCTGTGCAACGGCGCCCCTGGTGCTGAAGGCGAAGCTGGCCACTCGCCGGTCATCAGCGTCACCCCGGCGACCTTGGTCCAGTGTCCCTACGGTGGCAGCGTGATCAGCATCGACGGCAGCCCCGTGGTGCTGTGCAACGGCGCGCCTGGTGCCGAAGGCGCGGCGGGTCACTCGCCGGTGATCACTGTGGCGCCCGCCACCCTGGCCCAGTGCGCCTACGGCGGCTTCATCATGACCATCGACGGGGTCTCGAGCGCGATCTGTACGCCGCACTGCGTCGACGCCGATGGCGACGGACACTTCGCCGTTGACCCAGTCTACTGCGTCGATGGGGATGATTTCTGTGACGCTGATCCCGACAACTGGACCGCCCACGGCTGTGCCCACTGTGTCGACAACGACGGCGACGGATTTGGCACCGACTGTGACCGCGGTGCTGACTGTGACGACAACGATACGGCGTACTGGGACGCTTGCCCACCGCCATCCTGTGAGGTGGTCTCGACCATCACGGGTGATTCGCAAACCAAAGTCCCCGCCAGCGATGGGCGCTATCTCTACGTCGTCTTGGGCAATGGGACTTACGGCCACCTCAGGGTTTATGACATGATCGATCCTGCGGCGCCGGTCCTGGTGGGATCCCTCAACCTGACCAGCAGCCAAGGGTGTTGGTATGCCAACCGTGTCCGCCTCTCGCCGGACAACGCTTACCTCTATGTCTACAGTGGTTCTTGCACGGGTGGGGCCGTGGTCGATGTGCGCAATCCAGCGGCGCCGGTGGCCTTGGCCAAGTTCTCTGGTCAGGTCGGTGGCAGCATGGACCTGACGATTTGCGGCGAGACGTTGTATACGGCACGGCAGAGCAAGGGCGTGGCGGCCTATGACATCAGCAACCCGGCGGCGCCGGTCTTCTTGGCCCAGTATGACCTGCCTTTTGCCGCCTCCAACGGCCACTACCCCTATGGGGTCACCTGCTACCGGCACGACGCCACGTTCGATTCGGTCTATTTGGGGGATAATGATGGAACGAACGGCGGGCTGTGGTCTTTCGACTTCAATAAGTCCACGGGTGCCTTCTCCCTGCGCCAGCATTTCGCGGGCGTGCGGCCGGCGCGCGGCGCTGCCCTCTCTGCCGACACCCTCTATGTATCCGGCTGGACCAACTCCTCACAGCTCGCGGTCTTGGACACCAGCGACAAGTACGATCTGGTGGTGCAACGGCTCGTCTCGCTCGGGGCCAACTCGAACAACCAGCCTTTGTTGGTCGAGAACCGGCTCTTTGCGGTCAGAAACGACGTCGTTGCGGCCTACGACCTCTCTGAACCCACGTCCCCAACGCTGCACTTCAGCGGGGTGGGCAATTCACCCTGGGGCTACGCCTACTTCACCATGAACGGCGAGCGTTACCTGAGCTACGGGGTCAACAGCGGCAACACGATCACCACGTGCAAGCTGATCCGCGCCTTCTGAGGCGCGGCACCCGGCCCAGCTTGCTCGCTCGCTCGCCGCAGTGCGCTGACCGTGTTGGGTGTCCTTGCGCTGCGGGCCGTGTATGATACATGGCCTGCGTGCGGCAGCGCAGGCGGCCAGGCAGAGAGCGAGTGGGTGGGATGAGCGACTTGGACACGAACGCATCCGGATTGCGGCCGGGGGTGAGCATCGACGGGCGCTA
>Ga0334884_1003624_pt1 | contig 17126 bp, 13 predicted proteins | sample GraSluR1_MG_7_FD_207215 | JGI IMG/M metagenome (GOLD analysis project Ga0334884, IMG submission 207215) | Sludge microbial communities from methane-producing bioreactor in Wageningen University, Netherlands - Granular Sludge_12_05 R1 | ecosystem: Engineered > Bioreactor > Anaerobic >...
CTATCTTACTTCTTAACTCTTCAGCTACCTCCATGCAATGGGTAACCATCCAGGAAGTTGCAACTACGGTTATGTCTTTGCCCTCCTTTTTTATTGCTGCTTTGCCAAGGGGCAGTATGTACTCTTCTTCGGGAACTTCGCATTCCTTAAAATAAAGCTGCTTATGTTCAAAGAATAAAACCGGATTGTTATCACGAATAGCACTTTTCAACAATCCTTTTGCATCATAAGCGTCAGAAGGAGCTACTATTTTTATTCCTGGTATATTCATAAACATTGAGTGGACCGTCTGAGAATGCTGGGCTCCTCCGCCAAACCAGCGTGAACCCTCAGGTGTTCTTATTACCATAGGTACTGACCATTCTCCGTTTGAAAGATAGTTTATCTTAGCTGCCTGGTTTAAAATTTGATCCATTCCAACCATAATAAAATCAGCAAACATAATTTCTACTACCGGTCTCATACCTCTCATTGCTGCTCCAACAGCCGTGCCTATAATTGCACCTTCTGAAATAGGAGTATTCCTAACACGGTCTTTTCCAAACTTTTCTACCAGTCCTTTATTTACTCCAAACCCGTATCTTGTTATATCTTCACCGTAAGCTATTACACTCTCATCTCTGTACATCTCTTCATACAATGCTTTTTTCAGAGCTTCCAGGTAGGTAGATTTACTCATTGGCTTCTTCCTCCTGGTAGATATTTTTAGTGACTGTATCAGACAGGGGAAAATCACTTTTAATAGCAAAATCTACCGCTTCATTAATTTCTTCCTGTACCTCTTCTTCTATTTCTTTAATTTCTTGAGAGCTAATGGTATTCATTTTGAGAAGCTCTTTTTTGTATTTTTTTATTGGGTCATGAATCTCTTTCCATTTATTCTGCTCTCCTTCAGGTCTATAGTTACCCAGGTCTCCTGCAGAATGTCCTCTTAGGCGATACACTAAAAATTCAAGCAAGACAGGTCCTCCTCCATTTCGTACTTTCTCAAGAACCTGTTTTGTTTTTTTATAAACCTTGATAACATCAGTTCCGTCAATCGTGTATCCGGGCATATCATAAGCAGCAGCCCGCTCAGAAATTCTTTTTATCTTTTGATGTTCTTCTTTTTTGGTAGCTGCCCCATAATGGTTGTTTTCACAGATATAAATTATTGGTAAATTCCATACGGCAGCCATATTTAATGATTCATGAAAAAAACCAATATTGGTTGCCCCGTCTCCAAAAAAACTTACTGTAACTGCCTTGTCCTTTTTAACCTGGCTAGCCAGAGCTGAACCGGTAGCTACACAGATATTTCCACCAACTACTCCACTTGCAACCGCCATTCCTCTTTTTTTATCAGAAAGATACATGCTCCCACTTCTGCCCCTGTTTGTACCGGTAACTCTTCCGTAACATTCAGAAATTATACTTTTAGGTGATGTACCCCGGGCTAAAAAATGACCATGGTTTCTGTGATTTGAAAAGATGATATCTTTTTCAGAAAGGGCTTCCATTACTCCTGCTGCTATGGCTTCCTGACCATGATATGTATGAAGGTGGCCGTTTAGTTTACCTTCTCTAAATAATTTTTCGAGTATATCTTCTAATGTACGAATTCTAACCATTGTTCTAAACAATCTTATTTCCTGTTCAATATCCATAGCTACACATATCCGCCTTTTTTTATTAATTTCTTTAAAACATTTTTATTATCTTCAATTATTTGAATAAAATAATGCATAACATAAATAATCTTGTAAATTGTTAACTTTCTATTCATTATTTATTTTATATTTTTGTGCAGTATCATTTTATAAGTATTATAATGCTTAAATAAATATACATTTTTCACTGTTTTATGTCAATAAATGACTCTATATATGTAATTTATAAGTATTTTTGCAAATATTCCTGAAACCCAATAATTTTTTAATTTTCTCTCTATTTATAGATTTAAATAATAATATTAACTCTATATAAATTTATTGTCCCGAATGCTCTCTTTTTTTCTATTATTCTTTTTGTTGAAGTGCCACAATATTTTCAATATGGCTGGTTTGGGGGAACATATCAACAGGCTGAACAGCAAACACCTTGTATCCATTTAAAACAAATCGCTTTAAATCCCTCGCTAATGTTCCCGGATTGCAAGATACATATAATATTGTCTCCGGAGAAGCATTGATTATTGAGTCTATAACTTTTGTTTTTAGTCCTGTTCGCGGAGGGTCAATGATTACTCTGTCGAAAGCTTCTTTTAGATTGGGCAAAACATTTTCACAGTAACCGATAGTAAATTTACAATTTGTTATTCCATTTAACTCTACATTTCTTCTGGCATTTTTAATCGCCGGGATGCTGGAATCTATGCCAATTATCGATGAAGCCTTCCCGGCAACATTTAAAGCAACATTCCTGAACCACAATAAGCATCAAGAACTTTATCCTGCTTATTAATATTTAAATAATTGATAACAGTATTAATCATCGAGTCATACTGCCGGGGGTTTATCTGAAAAAAATCCTCCGCTCCTAATAAAAAATAACACTTTCCTGCTTTTTCTCTTATCAATCTCTCACCGGAAAGCAGTTTAATTTTACCATTCCTTTTCTCGTATATTGTATCTATCTCCTCAGTTAGCCTCTTTTCAGTTTTTTTATCAGAATAACAGTTAATAAATTCAAGGATTGCCTGGTTGCTATTATATGACTGACGCAACATAATTGAACTATTTTCCTGCAGGTTTATTCCTGTAAGATTTTTCCTGATTAGAGCACTAAGGTTGTTTAATTTTGGCAGCAGCAGAGGGCAATCATCAATTTGTATTAATTGCCTGCTCTGGTTTCTGTAAAAACCCATTTTTATATCTTCAGAGTTTTTATTAATGTGCCATACAACCTTATTTCTGTAATTCCATGGTTCCTCTATTCCAATGGTTTCCAATACCTTTACCGGCACTCCGCCTATTCGTTTCACTGCTTCTTCGGTAATATTTTTCTTGAACACCAGCTGTTTTTCATAACTTACATGCTGATAGGAACAGCCCCCGCATTGATAGTAATAAGGACATTTTGGCTCTACCCTATAAGGTGAATTTTTTATAATATTCTTTAAGACTGCCCTGGAATATTTCTTCTTTTCCTCTACAATATCAACCAGTACAATTTCTCCGGGAATACCATAAGGGACAAAAACTACCTTACCCTCATTCCTGGCTACTCCCTCTCCGTTATGACTGATGCCTTCAATTGTTAATTCCATGTATTTAAAACTCCATAAATTTTATTGCTTATATTCTTCTATATTTTTTTACTGGCAGTACTGCCAAAGATCTTTTTCATGGTAATACAATCTCCGCTACCAGTATCTCTTCTCTATCAGAAGATTCACTTATAACCAGAAAACCATTTTGTGGTTCCAAATCAAAATAATTTTTTAAGTTATCATTATTTTCCCTGCTTATAATGCTTGATTGTCCATAAAAACTAAGATCAAAAAATTCTCCATTCATCATGGGATTAATAGCATATTTAAAATACTGTAATTCACGGGTAAATTTGTAGCTGCTCTCCAGCCACTCTTCCTGCTGCCACTTTTCCCAGAGAACCGGGTTTGCCGAAGGCTGAATTAGTATTTCAGCATCCTGCTCTCTTAACCTGTTAATCACATCTTCTTTGAAGCTATCCAGGCATACAGCTATACCTATTTTTCCTAATGTGGTATCGAATACTTTTATGTCCTCTATGTTGCCTGCAGTCAGATGCAGCCCTCCCTCCTGTTCCAGTTCCAGCAGATGTACTTTGTCCTGATAACCAACAACTTTTCCGGCAGGGTCAAAAAGATATGAGGTATTGTATATCTCCGGGCTCAAAGGGCCTTCCTGATAAAGCACTTCCCCCTGGCTTATCTCATAATGAGGAAGTGGAACAGAACCGGCTACTATATACATCCGATATTTTTTTGCTAAATTACTAAAGGTGTCGAAATATGTCCGGGCAATTTCTTTATTGTAGTAATAGTATAATGCTGGTACCCAGGAAAGATTATACCTTATCCTGTACCAGGCAAGTGGCAACAAGTGTTTCATAGTCATTTTTTTTATTGCCTCTTCAATAGTATGTACCGTACTTAATGTCTCTTTATTTTTCTGGGCAATCAACATCAGTCCTATATCTTCCGGAAAAACAACCAGTGCAGGAAGGTCGGAATTTGTTTTAGTGGCAACCTCTTCCATTAAATTCTCAATCTTTTTTGTAAAGTCCTGTTGTGAATAAAAGTCTTCTATATTAAGTTTCATCTGCACTGCAACCAGCTGACCTTTGCTTTCAGCAGTACTATAAGAAATAGAAGTTGATAGTATGAGTATCGTCATAATTATCAGAAATATACAGCTAACTTGAGTAGGCTTAAACATTTTTTTACTCCTTCGACGGGATATATGTACTGAAATTAACAGCAGTTTATTTGATTTCCTTTATCTTGGGCTTAATATTCTCTACCTGTCTCCACACCTCATTATAATCCAGTGCATAGTTAAAATCTTCAACTGCCTGATTTCGCATATGTTTTGTTATATCAAGGTTTCTCATAATCAGAAGTTCTTCTCTGGTTTTAGAAGCCTGGCACATACAGATACCTGAAGGAGACCAAAATCCTGAACCACCTGCAAAGGAATTTCCTGTTCTGTCAAAGACTCCTACACATGTAACTCCAATACTCCAAACCTGGTTATGAGACGCCAGTGCTGCATGTTTTAAATCCCATATATACTGATAGTAATTATCCATTCTTATGTTTAACAAAGGGTATTCCCTGATACTCCCTCTTCGCCAGGCTGCACTATTTATGATTGCATCAACCTTATCATCATATGCATACTTTTCTGCTAAAGAATTGAATACCAAATCATAACAAATATTAATTCCAAATTTTCCGTATTTAGTGTTGACAACCAGTCTCTGGTCATCTCCCCTGTAAAAATACTTTTTTTCAATGGGTGTTAAGAATATTTTGTCATAATAACAACTCAGATATTCATTATCCTGCCCGATTACATAAGTGGTATCATATAGCTTTTCTCCGTTTTGTCTGATATTATTAAATATTATTAGATTTAAGCCATCTTCAGTCATTAGACTCCTGAAATATTTTATCAAATCCGTTACAAGAGGTCCGTCTGTTACACACTTTTTAAGATTATTAAAAACTTCCTCTTTATTTTTGTTTTCCGGATCCCAGACATAACCGCTTACAGGTAATTCCGGTAATACCAGAACATTAACTCTATTTTGTGCTGCTATTTCAACAATAGTTTTGAGTCTTTGTATGTTATAGTCTATATCCATACCTGAGGGATTTATATTTGCCAGCATGAATGTGGGCAAATTCTCAGTAACTGAATAAGTTCTATCCACTATTACAAAACCCTTTACTCTACTGTCTAAACCGAATATTTCTCCTTCAGGATTATTTTTTCCAAATGTTTTTTTCTCTTTATTCTTTTTATTTTCTATATAATACATCTATTTTTTCTCCATTTTATAAATAAGGCAATAAAATGATTTGCATATTTATTTGTTTATTCTTTTTGAAAGACGCTAAATAAATATTAAAGGTTTTACCCTAATATTTTGCAGGTCTTTTAATAGATATTAACTTCTATTGAGCCATTTTCCCGGGAGATTTCCCGGAAGAGTTTGACAATCAATTTTCCATAAGAACCCAGGTTTTCTATTATCTTGTCTGAATAATAAATATTGATTTTTTTTTGAGAAAAGTCTGTTGATAGACAATCCCACAGCGCATCTAAATTATTACCATAATATTCGGGCAGTGACAACTTCTCTTTTAAATACTCATGAGTTGTAACTTTGTCTGTCATTCTATATCCGTTTAGCCGTATTTCTATCATCTTAATCCCCTAATATAATCTCTCAAAAGTACTATAATGGTCATCTGTATAAAAAATGAGTCCATCATTGGAATACACAATACGTTCGGCTCCCCGGTATCCTCCGTGATAATTGATATCACACTCGTAATATCGACGGCCTTCTGCTTCCGGCAAAAGCCCTTCCCTGTTGTAAAATCTGTCACCACCAATTGATTTTTTGTCAGTAACATCCCAGAGGTTCCCTTTGGAATTATCCCAGCCTAAGTCCCGGGCATCACTTTTTGTAATGAAATTTTGCGGGAGTTCTTTAAATTTATAAATATAGTCAGCCACTTCTTCTTTTGTGGAATAACTCAATCCCTCTTCTATTTTTATTTTACCAGAATCAGAATTTGTGTTTGGGGTTTTTCCATCTTCAGAAATAGCTGTATTAGATAAATTTGCCGGTTCTTCCTTTTTAGCTGATTGACATCCTAACAGGACTGCAAAAACAATAAATACCAATAGGATTGTCAGCCATTTTTTCCATTTTGTAATTGAATACATCTTTCCTCCCTGTATTAATCTTCCCAGGCCTATATTCTATATTTATTTCAAAAGCTTTGTATTTTACATAATTTGCAAATAAAAAAACTTATACATAAACATTATCTACCAAAAATACTTAATTTTTTAAAATACATCTCTATGATTTGAAAGTTTTAATTGTAACGATATGCAGAGTGACAGCCGCTGCAATAAACAACAATAACACTTTCACATAATAATCATCAACTATAAAAACAGATAATAATATGGTAAACCATAACGCAAAAATAGTCCATAATTTTACTGTGAGAGAAATACCTTTTCCTTCCCGGTAATTTTTAATATAATTACCAAACCATCTATTATGCAGAATCCAGTAATAAAATCTCTCTGAACTTCTTGCATAACAAGCAGCAGCCAATAAAAAGAAGGGAGTGGTAGGTAAAATGGGTAAAAATATACCAACAACACCAAAACCAACAAAAACTGTTCCCAGTGCAATTAATGTCCCTCTGACAATCTTGTTAGATGTTTTTTTAATATTAATACTCCTCAATTTTAGTAATATTCAGGTTAACAAAAAGATTCAAGGCATCTACAAAGATTTGGCTTTCATAATTGTAGATGCCTTTATTGTTTTCTTAATAATCTTTTTTATTTTTATACCTCTTTTTACTTAAATCTTTTTAAACTAAATTATTAACACTACTCAAAATTATTACAAATAATATAACAGGAATCTATGAATCGCTTCTTCATTCATCTTTTTTTTATTATACTTTATATCCAGTTATAAATATATAGTGAAATAATTACTCTTATTTAATGGTACTATATTCAAAATTAAGACTTTTATTTCTTATTGAATCCTTTACTGATGATACACAAAAAAATCTAAGAAATTACCAATTAAAGTGATAAAAATTATTCAGAAACTTTTAAAGCTATATTTATCATAATTACCTGATAAATATATACTCATTTTCTATTATTTCTCTTATCTCATGGCAATTAGTAAATTTTATAGTATTAATCCCCATTTTTTGTGCGGCCATGATGTTTTCTGTGGAATCATCTACAAACAATATTTGCTGTGGAATCATATTCAGGACTTCCAGGCAAATCTTATATATTCTCGGATTGGGTTTAGCTACTTTTTTCTCACAGGAAAATATTTTTAGCTGAAAGTAATCTAACCAATACATATTACCTATTTCCTGAAGTGTATCAAAAGTCATATTTGATAACAAAGCTAATATCGATTTATCCTTAATGGACTGAATATAGGAAATTGTTTCTTCATTAATATCCAGCCAGCTTTTCACATCATATTCAATTATTTTTTTAAAATCGGTTTGGCTGACCTGTTTCCCGATTAAATTTACTGTTTTCGTCCAGTATGTTTTTGCATCGATTAGCCCGGTGTCATAATCTTCCCTTTTTTGTGTATATAATGATTGGAATTCATCTAATTTAATATTTAAAATCCGGCAGATTTTTTTAATATATTTTATATTTTGTCTTTTGCTTATTACCCCGCCAAAGTCAAAAACTATGCACTTTATTTTTTTCACTCGAACCCCCTATTGTCAAAGTTTACCGAAAAAATTAAAGTCTGTTTGTTTTTATAACAATTCTAACATATATAATATAAAAATTTTATTTTACAATATCTAACTTCAATTGTTTGACTTTACAGCTGATAAAGCTATAATGTTTAGGATATACATTTTTGATAGTCTCAACTATTTAATTATTATTAAACCTATATATAATAGATAAAAAATTTATAATATTTTTAAACTAAATTTACCTGGAAGGTTTTACATGAAAGATATCTATCAAAGAATAATTCGCTTAATGTGGGGTCTTTTTCTGTACTCTTTCGGCATTCTACTCACTGTAAACGCCCATATTGGATATGCCCCCTGGGATGTTTTGCATGTAGGAATTGCAGATACTGTTGGTTTGACAATTGGCTCTATCTCAATTTTACTTGGAATTTTTATTGTCATAATAACAGTTTTGCTTGGAGAAAAAGTAGGATTGGGCACTATCTGTAATATGATTTTTATCGGTTTATTCTTTGATAGTATTTATGCACTAAAAATTATACCGGTTCCTGAAAATACTTTTTTAGCAATAGTGATGCTAATCACCGGATTGTTTATTATTGCTTTTTCCACTTATTTATATATAGATACCGGATTTGGAGCAGGTCCCAGGGACGGCCTGATGGTTGCCCTTGCCAGAATAACCAAACTCCCTATTGGCATATGTCGCGGTGTGATTGAGTTTATGGCTGTGGTCTCCGGATGGCTCCTGGGAGGAATGGTTGGAATAGGTACCGTCCTGGCTGCGTTCGGAATTGGTTTTTGTGTCCAGATTACATTTTATTTTCTAAAATTTGACGCTACAAAAGTTGAACATGAAACAATAGCTTATACTTACAGAAAATATTTTAAGAAAGAAATCTTTCAGAGCAAATAAACAGTTGTAGCTGATTAAAAAGACACTTACAACTCTATTTTAAATGGTTATTTTTCCACTGTAAAAGCTTCACCAAGCAAACCATCAAAACCATACCCTTGAATATAAAAAGTGTCCTCTTTTAAAATAATTTGTATCTGACCCGGGGTATCAGCTTTTTCAGGAAACCAGTCTGCTTTATCCATTGCTATTTCAGTAAACGGATCGTATAATCCGGCTTTTTTAGAAAGATTTACTGCATCAACAATACTAATATCTTCAGTAATAACTGCTCCTTGTAATAAATTATAGATTGCTAATGTATTAACCTGAACTATTGTATTTTTTGTCTTATCCTTTGTTATATTATTTTCAGGACTTTCCTGTTGATTAAATCCAAAATATTTTAATCCTATCAAACTCGATAATCCTATAATAGCCAGCACCATTACTATTGTAATTAAGGTAAAACCTTTTTTGTTTTCCATAATTAATTCTTATTTACCTGCCTATTTATTAAGCTTTAATAGTTAAACATTTGTGGGCATTGGATAAAGTTTCCCTCCATGTGTCTGAAGAAAAGATTTCAACCTCTCCTGTTCAGCATTGGAAATATTATATGATCCGTGGCAATCTTCAACTAAATCAAGGCATTTTTTCAATAGTCTTTGGTCTCCGGGAGAAACAGCAGTATCAATATCTTTTGATAGAGTAAATTTTAATGCCAGTCTGGCTAATTCATCATTATCGTACAAAGGTTTATACCAGGTCGCATATCCATCTTTTGCTTCATTTTCTTTCCACTGTTTCTGAGCCATGGCTTTGATTGCAATTATTCCCTTATTTGTTTCACGAGCTTTTTTAATAACCGCTTCACCCTGGTTATAATTTAGCCAGTAATTCCAGTTAACCGGGAACATTACGGTATCAAAATCAAAAAACTCCATCAGTTTTAATGCATACTCTTCACTATGGGCAGAAAACCCAATATAGCGGACAAGACCTTTTTCTTTGGCTTCCAGTATAGCCTCTAATGCACCACCGGGTTCAATGGCTTTTTTCAGAGAATCTTCATTAATGACTTCATGCAGTTGATATATATCAAAATAATCAGTTCTTAATAACTTAAGAGAATTTTCTATATCTTGTCTAACTTCGTCTTTTGTCTTATCCGGTTCAGTTTTACAGGTTAAAATAATCTGTTGACGATAATTTTCAATAGCTGGACCAAGTTTATTCTGGGAATCTCCATAAGTAGGGCCAACATCAAATAAATTAACACCTCTTTTAATTGCTTCAGAAACTGCTTTCTTGACCTCTTCTTGCTGCATATCTCTTGCCATTACCCCTCCAAAGGAAATAATAGAAACCTTAAGGCCGGTACGTCCCAATTTCCTATACTCCATTGTTAATACCTCCTTCTATTTTATAGAATATCATTTGTGAACATAACACTCGCTTAAAATGTGGAATATCAGTTAAATTTATTTTGTATTTTTATTGATCGACTTATCAATTAACTTATATATTGTTGCTGCCATGGGAACTCCAAGCAGTATGCCCATAATTCCCAAAAAAGCACCCCCAACAATAATAGCTGCAAATACCCATATGCCGGGAAGTCCAATAGTATCCCCTACTACTTTCGGGTAAATAAAATTGCTTTCTATCTGTTGTAAGATAACTATAAAAAGTAGAAACAGTAAAGCTTGAATAGCATCAACCATAAAGATTAGCAAAAATCCCACTCCTGCACCTAAATATGCTCCAATCATCGGTATTAATGCAGTTAAGCCAACTACTGAACCAATAGTCGTTGCATAGGGAAAATGGAATATCAACATACCAATAGTACATAAAACTCCTAAGATAATTGCCTCTTTAAATTGTCCTAAAAAAAAGCTTGAAAATGTTTTTTCGGTAGTAAGTAAAACACTCTGCAGTTTTTCCCTTTTTTCTTTACTAAGATATGCATTGGTTAATTTTTGATAATTTTTCTGTAAAATAGTTTTATCAAAAAGAATGTAAAAACTAAAAACGATTGCCAGGGCTATTTCAACTATCTTATTAAATATGATACCTATAAAAGAGACTGAACCAAATGCCCACTTATTCAACAATTCCAGAAGCCTATTTAATGCCGCCTCTCCGCTGATATCAATCTCAGATAATCTTTCCCCAATAATTGGATATTTTTCAACATGGCCCATTATCCACTGTACAGAATTTTCATAAATAACCGGTAGTTCGGTGGTTGCCAGTTGAACAAATACAATAATTTGCGGAATAAGTATATTAAGGAAAAAGTAAGTTGCTAAAATTACAGTTAAAATTGATAAGAGAATGCTGACAAATCTGCGGGTTTTTATAATTAGCTTATTCTTGCTGTTGGGAAAATACAGTCTTTCATATCTTGTTACTATTATATTCAAGACAAATGCTATTCCTGCACCAATTAGCAAGGGGGAAATAATATTATATAAATATTTAATAAGGTCAAGGAATTTGTTAAAATTTAATATTATTAATAGTATTAAACCTATCAGTATAATTGTCCTTGTCGTTATTTTTTGTTTTCCTTCACTTGTTTCTTTTTGTCCCAACATATTAAAACCTTTTTTGATTATATTAACAGGCTAAAATGTTATTTTGCCCTGATTTTATATTATATTTATGAATATACTATTTTATTGTTAAAAAAAATACTTATATTTATTTTTGGAGAATTTTGTTAAATATAATATATTATTGTACCATCTTTCAACCCTGTAATAAATTTATCTTTTTAAAATACTTCCTCTGTATAAGAATTTACAATTTCTACCATTCTCATACCAGGTATCTGTACACAGATACGAAAAAGCAAAAGATCGAACCTGAAGAATTGCTGTTAATAATTATATTAGACATGGTTTTATTATTTTGAAAATTTATCTGTTTAAAAAATAAGACTCACCTTGTTTGACAAGGAGAGCCTTCAGAAGAGTGATTGATTATAGGGAGGTTGCCTGTTATTTTTATTTTATCACAATACAGAGAAAATACAATCAAAGATTAATTTGAAAGTTCTTGTTCTTATTTATATCTGTAATTATTAGATATCTTTAATTTCCATTATTGCTTCTTTAAAGGCATTGGTCAATATCACAACATCCTGGTTAAGGGTTATGCCATCAAATCCGTCTTGAAGATACTTTTTTGCTTCTTTTACATTATTACAGTGCATAAGGACAAATTTACCTGCTGCTTTGGCTGCCTTAACTATTCTTTTTACTGCTGATAAATATTCAGGATCTGTAAATTTTGCCGGTTTTTTAAGGGCAACCGATAAATCATATGGCCCAATAAAAATTCCGTCAATACCCTCAACCAGGCAAATTTCTTCAATATTTTCCAAAAATCCTTTTGTTTCACATTGAGGAATAAGCATTGTTTCATCATTACTAACTTGAAAATATTTTTCTATGCCCTGACTGGAAAAGGATTCAAAACCAAAGCCTCCAATCCTGTTCATTGCAAAGCCCCTTTGTCCTGTCGGATAATATTTCCCATATTTTACTACTTCTTTTACATCATCCAGGGTTTCCATACAGGGTATCACAAGACCTTTAGCTCCAATATCGAGCATTTTTAATATTGAATCCCGGCTATGATTCTTGACACGTACAAGAGGAGTAATATCTCTCAATTCTGCAGTAATAATAAAATTCATGGCACTTTCCACATCAGCAGGCCCGTGTTCTGAATCTATTACAAGAAAATCCAATCCGGCCAATCCCAGACATTCCACAGCAAGAGTACTGTTTAGCCCAAAAAATGTACCTACAACTGGCATTCCCCTTTTTAGCTTCTTTTTCATTTTATTTTCCATTATATAACCTTCCGACTTCATTAATTATATTTTAATATATCATATTTAATTTTAGAATATAAGGAGGCTTGGGTTTCTTATTTTTATATATTATTTCAGCTACTGATTGTCTGCTATATTGATATATTGTCTATGTTATAATTATAATATCCCTGGAATTGTTAACTTGTGGCTTGAGTAAAGTCAATCAAAAAAGTTTATTTTTTTTGCAAACACCTGTGGAATTCTGATTGTAATATTATTTTAAAGGAAAATGTATTTTGGTTAATATTAAGTCTAATAAAATTATTTTTTGGTTTATAATTATATTTTTTACCCTGTCTGTTGTTACAGCTATAGTTTTTTTCTACATTAACACAGATGCTTTTCGTTCAAATTTAAAATCAATAATTGTAACTCAAATAGAAAATACATTAGGCAAAAAAATAGAAATAGAAAGTCTGGATTCAATATCTCTTATGTCTTTACAACTAAGCAATTTTGCTGTTATTGATGATGACCTCTCTGAAGAAGAAATATTGTTTAAGGCAAAACAAGTCAGGGTCAAATTTGGATTTGTGTTTTCTATTCTTGACTGGAAAAACTGGAAACTGGATATTCGTGACATCCATTTATATCAAGCTTCTATAGATATTACACGGGATTTAAATGGAGAATTTGATATTTTATCAAAATTTAGTATAGATTTAGAAGATAGCCAGCAAAACATTTTTTTCGATCAGGTCCATCTTTATGACAGCGAAATTACTTTAAGGGATAAAATGATTTATTTTTATAATCAGGATGCACTGATAACCTATATAGAGGAAATTGAAGGACATATTGATATATCCGGGATACCAAAAATATCCTTTGATTTGAATGGCCGACAAAAAAATGAAAATGCCCTGCTGGCATTAAAAGGAACCTTATCATTAGAACAGATGGAATACTCTTTGGACTTTCAGCTGGAAAATGCCCAGATAAGACATTTTCAACATTATCTTGAAGTAGCTGAAGAATTCAACATAAACCAGGGTGAATTTGATTTAAGCTTAAACTTTACCTTTTCACCAGATGCAGAACCGGCAGAGATTAACTGGCAGGGAGAGGCTGAATTGTACCAGGTTACTGCAAAACCATCTTTCTTAGAAGGTATTTCTTTTAATGAAATTAACGGCTCTGTGCTTCTTTCCAAACCTGATGTCACTTTTTCTGAAATAAAAGCCCTTTATCACGGGACTCCTGTTCTACTACAAGGTTATGTTAAAACAGAACCTGTCCCCTATTTTGATTTTGATGTTGAAATTATAGATATCAACACTACCTTTATACGGGATGATTTATCAATATTTACTTCAGATTTAAAGAACTTTCCAATACAGGGAGATATCACCCTCGCAGGAAATATAAAAGGATACCAGGAAGATTTTGAACTCACTGCACAACTACTCTCAGATGAAATAGAAATAAAAAATACAATAATGCAAAATATTATTTCAGATTTTTCTTTTAACAATAAGCAGGCTGCAGTACATAATTTTACTTTCATTGACCCGGATTCAGAATCTTCTGTTTCCTTAGAAGGCTATATTGAGTTGTCCGATTCCGCTGAAGTTCCTTTTTATCAAATCTTAGTTGAAACAGAACATCTTTCTGTTGATTCCTCCCTGGTTAAGCAATTAACACTCCCGGCAAACATTGCAGGCTATATTACTGCTAATTTTAAGATAGAAAGCAACAAAGAAGATATGTCTGTCCTGAATATTTACGGTAACCTTATTGGAAATTCTTTAGTAATTGAAGAATATGCCCTTCCTGATTCTCTTAAAATCGACATTCTTTCAACAGTACGTCTCTCGGAAAGCATTATATTCATTGATGACACTGAAATTACTTACAATGAAAACCAGGCTCGATTGCAAGGCATAGTTAATTATGATGATATTGTTAAACTTGACCTCAGTTTTGAAGGCGGTATCCCGGAAATTGATGAATTATTTCAGAACATGGAAATAGATGCAAAACCGGCAGGAAGTGCAGTATTCGAAGGTGGTATTTCCGGAAACCCGGGTAACCCGGGAATTAATGCCAAAATCCAATTAATTGATTTCTCTATGGATAATTATTCAGTGGATGAAATTACCGGGAATTTTTATTACCAGAATAATATACTGGAAGTGACAGGTTTCCAGATAAAAAATAAGGATATTGCTTTTACAGGTAATGGTGATATTAGCTTTGTGGAATTAAATTCACCGGAAATCGATTTATCCTACCAGCTTGATTCCCTGAATTTTGATATATTTTCCCAAATAACAGACACTTCAATTCCACTAATAGGAACAACATCTGGTAATGGACAGATAACAGGATTCTGGCCATCACCGGAACTCTATGGAGATTTTTATTTAGAGCAGATCACTTATGATGACTATATCCTCGGGGATGGGCAGGTTGTTTTCAATCTTAAACCTGAACAACCTGTTATTCCAGAAAATATTACTCAGAACAATTTATCTGAACTGCTTAGCCGAACAGGTTATATTTATTCCCTGCAACTGGAAAATTTTGAATTACAGAATGATTTAATGGAACTATTGATAAGCGGGCAAACCCTATTAGGAAATAATAACCTTTTTTCAGGTTATATAACCTTTTCTCATGCTGATTTTACAGATGCTATAGAATATTTCTATCCGGTTGAAGATATTGGCTTCAAAGATTTTATTCCTGTTAACATTGCAGGAACTGCAAGACTTGAAGGTGACCGTAATGAACAACAGTTGAATCTTTCCGTACAATTTATATCTCAGGAACCTGGGGAATCATCCTCTTCGGGACTTGATGCAATGATAACTAAAAATGACCTTGGTTTTGCAATTACAGACCTTTATTATACTCAACCGGGAGGAGAATTTAAAGCAGAAGGATTAATTGGAATTGACAATGAATTGGATATTGATTTCCATGCTGACCAGCTGGACATATATACTTTAATCAAACTATCCGGGGCAGATGAATCTATAAATGGTATTTTAGATATACACGGTTCATTAAAAGGCACTATAGATAATCCGGAAGTATTTATAACCGCTCAGATTAATGAAGGCCAATTCCGTGAATTTCAATTTAGAAACCTGCAAAGCGATTTTTATTGGGACAGCAAAAAGAATGAAATTAATATAAATGATTTTAATGTTTTAATGGAAAATGATTACCAGATAATTGCAAAGGGGAACATACCATTGAAACCATTTGCCGCAAATACGGAAAAAGCCTTACCTGACACTGTTCAGGATTTTCCATTAGATTTCCAGATTTTGATGGAAAATGCCGATATGAAAATATTAAACCTTTTCTGGCAGAATACCTTCTCCGAAACCACCGGAAATATTAATATGGAAGTAAACCTGACAGGAACTGCAGGTAATCCATTAATTAACGGCGTAATTGCTATTAACCAGGGAATATTGACTTTTCATGATTTACCTGTGGAAGTTGAAGAAATAAATACTGCAATAGATATCAATGATAATAGAGTGGCGTTTACCCCTATCGCATTTTCATTATATGAAAACAACTTTAATATTTCAGGTGAATTTGAATTAATTGACTTTTTGCCTGAAAATATAATAATAACCATCACAAACAGTGAGGACAGGATAGTATATCAGGATATTATCGAGAGTGACATTGATTTTCTGGCAGAGATTACAGGAACACTCTTAAATCCCGAAATAAGCGGTAACTTAATTCTCTCCAACGGCAGTATAGATATTGCCCGATTACAATCTTTAGCCATGCCTGGTATGTCAATAGACACTTTCCCGGACAGTGACAGCAACTCGGACTTTTCACAAAGTCTGATAGATATAAACATTGAAATCACAGAACCTTTTTCACTTAATTTACCAAATGCTGAAATATTTATTACAGCCAATATTGCTCTGGAAGGAACACTGGTAGATCCTTCTGTACAAGGTAATGCTGTTTTAAGGAGAGGGCATATTGTATATTTTGAAAGAAGGTTTGATATCACAGAAGGACGGGCTTCTATCAATGGTATGACACTTAGCGAAATTGGTATTAATGCCAGAGCCCAAACCACTGTCCAGGATGTACAAATAGCTGTAAATGTTTCCGGCAATCTTGACAATCCCCAGATTCGGTTATCCTCCCAGCCTGTGATGGAGGAAACAGAGATTATTTCCCTGCTGGCTCTCGGCAGAAACATCGAAGGTCTTTCCAGGGGAGAAATTGACGAGTTGCTTTCTCAGGAAATGATTGATATTCTATTCCAAAACATTCAGTTAAACATACTAAGACAGCTGGAAAGAGAAATATCAAGTCAGCTTGGACTGGATCTGTTTAGCCTGTCGACTGAAAATCTTTTTACT
>Ga0334884_1003625_pt1 | contig 17126 bp, 14 predicted proteins | sample GraSluR1_MG_7_FD_207215 | JGI IMG/M metagenome (GOLD analysis project Ga0334884, IMG submission 207215) | Sludge microbial communities from methane-producing bioreactor in Wageningen University, Netherlands - Granular Sludge_12_05 R1 | ecosystem: Engineered > Bioreactor > Anaerobic >...
GAATCAAGCCAGACACTTTGTGGTAGGCTTACCTGATACCGCTGGGCTGCTCGATGAATCGCCACTCGATCAAAGTGTGAATGACACACAACTACGTAACCTTCAAGATATAAACTAAGTATATCAACTAATTCAGGAAAAGTCGGTGAGTCTTGGACGGCGGACTTATCAATACTATGAATTGACACATTCACATCATCGAAATAGTCCTCTGGATTAACATAAGATTTCCATTCATCCGTGATGACAGAATTTTCACATCTAGCAATTCCAATCTGACAGATTGAAGCCAAATCAGCATTCGCAGTCTCAACATCAATGGCCACAAATTTCATAGCTATAGACTCCTTTACATTGCCAAACTATAATTTGAATGAATATATAATAAATTCATATGCTTTTCATTTTTACTTGAAAATGGCATCTTGGAACATGACACCAAAGGTGTCGCTAATCCAGTTCATCAATTTCGTGTCGTTGAATCAGCCATCTGTGAGACCACTTTAGTATTTGATCAGTACTTTACTAACCCTGAGCACTTTTATGGCATCATAGCTGTTGGCATATCGCAAGTCAAGTGTATGAAACCAAGTCCAAGTTTTAGTGAAATTGGATTATTATATGCAGCATATTTAAACACAAACAACCGAACAACACCGGTTTTTCCTAAAAATAGTATACTGCTGTTATTTCTTGAACTTTATGCAGTCTGTCCGTTGACCACGTTTTCACCCGAGTCCCGCATTTCCTGAATGAACATTGTCGACACGAAAATAGTGGTCTGTACGGACTCGTTTACAAGCGCTGGGCCCCTGGGTGAATTCCTTGTTTTATACCCCGTCCAGGTGGGCAACGGGTATCCATTTTCGGACGGCGTTGATCAGCGCAATGGCTTTCCCTGTTGAAACTGCTTAAAGGGGAATGCCTCACTTCACCTCCTGCACTTCGCCTTACTTCAAATTCTAGCAACGATTTTCACATGTCATGTTATCATCCCTGATGATGTGTCCATCAGCACCAAAAGCAACTCATCTGAAAATGGTGGGTGATTTTTTGTGTATAAATCGCTTGCTCGATACAACAAATTCTGCAAAAACTTCAGTGCTTATATATTGAAATACATTTTTTACCATTATTACTAGACTAGCCTCTTCAAATAAAATTGTTATATACTTTGTAATATATATAAACAACAAATATTTGTCATGTTTGATATGGTATTGTTGAAATCACGTCAATTTTTTCACTTCAAGAAAATGAAATACTATATATAGTATCACAAATAGTATATAATACCATATATTGTATACCATATTGATGCTCCAGCGTATTATTCACATGGCATGAAATTTGCTAAATATCATAAAAAGATTGGTACTGACGCACACAGTTATGTTATGTGATGAAAGAATGTAAACGTAATTTCCATCAACTTACTTTATGAGGATATGCCATAGAATATTTTGAATTACGATCCGAAATGATGCCGCTAATGTGATGTGAATTTCCGATTCGCTCACAAGTATAAGTGCGTATAGAAAAACTACAAGAGGTTGACGAAAAATTCAACGGATAAGAAAATAAGGAATAGTGAAATGGTAAAACGTCTTTTAATCTTTAGTGTATTAATGGTCTTGATTAATTTTAGCTCTAATGCAACAAGTATATTGGTATCACAAAGTACAGGAATTAGTGGTTATGGATACGGATACAGTGCTTGGACCAACTTCACTAATGCGTTAGATACTGCATCTGGAAATGGTGTAGATGTCGTTTCTAATTTCACCGATTTAAGTCTAATGCTAACCTATGATGCATTGCTTCTTGACCAGCGTTGGACTTCTGGATCATTGCAGGCGGGTGAAGCTGCCAATATTGCAACTTTCATCGCCACTGGTAAGCGAGTACTGATGATGGGTGAGAATAACAGTTGGACCAGCTGGAATAACGGAATTCTATCCATTGTGGGCGGGAGTTATGGTAGTGAGTATGAAGGAGATACATCATCCACTTTAGCGCATCCACTTACAGCAGGTGTAAACACAGTATACCTCCCTACGGCTGGACGTGCTGTCGGCGGAACAGCACTCTTTGACCAGAATTTTGCAACGCTCTGGGGAGCAGGAAATGTCCTTACGGTACTTGATGTAAATGTTTTGTCAAATTTTTCGTGGAATACTGAAGATAACGGCATATTTGCTACGAATGTGGCCAATTGGTTGGCTGAAAAACCAAGTGTTCCGCCCATCTCCGATCCTATCCCGGAACCAGCTACCCTAACATTACTTGGCCTGGGTATGGCGGGCATAGCGTATCGTCGCCTGCGAAAAAGAGCATAATGTGATGCCAACATAGCTCATCAATTCATTAATCTTTTGCCTGTGTGGTCTTGGAGTTACATCTGAGGCCACGCTTTTTACTATGTACATTTTCACTATAAGCCGTCCAGGTGGGCAACGGGTATCCATTTTCGGACAGCATTGATCAGCGCAAAGGCTTCCGCGTGCTGGAGGCTGGCCCTGGTCAGCACCTTTTCCCGAATGTTACCTGATGCCAGGAGTTGTGTCCGGTAACACCCTGCCAGCAGACCGCTCGCAACCGGTGGCGTCCACCATTGGCCATCGAGCTTTACTACGAGATTCGCTGTTGTGGCTTCGGTCAATTCGCCGTCCGCATTCCAGAGCAACACATCGTTGTAACCGGGATAGGCATGCATGAATTGCTCATATACTTGCCGGTGTGTTGTCTTGTGGTAAAGGAAAACATCCTGCCGGTCTACTGGAAACTTGGCCAGTGCAACACGTACCGGGGTGGTAGCAGGTGCAATTGCCTGGTTGATATCGAAGCTGCCATCCTGGTGCAGCAGCAGGCGTACCTTACGGGGTTCTCCGGCGAGTTGGGCAGCAAATTCGGTTAACGTTTGGCGTATGCGGGTACGGTCAAATGGAATGCCCCAATAGGTCGCGCTCTGTTCCAAACGCTTCAGATGCTCTTCCAGCAGAAAATAACCTGCGGCATCGTACAGCAACGATTCCAGCAGGGAAAACTCCGGAATGTGACTTTGCAGAACCTTCGCTTTTATCAGGCATTCTTCGTATTCGGCATCAATACCCGAGTCCCAGGTAATACCGCTGCCCACGGCATACTGCACCTGCTGTGTTTGCGTATTATGCAGTAAAGTGCGGATAGCCACGTTAAATTCCATATCACGGTTCGGTGCTACATGGCCAATCGCGCCACAATACACCCCACGTGGATAATGCTCCAAGGTTTGTATGATCCGCATGGTCTCAACCTTGGGCGCGCCCGTTACCGACGCCGGGGGGAACAGTGCCTGAAAAATCTGTGCGAGTCCGGCACGGGTGGTACAACGTACCTGGCTGGTCATCTGCCATACCGTAGGATAGGCTTCAATCGCGTACAAGTCTTCTACATGCACCGTGCCCGGATCGCTGATCCGCCCGAGATCATTGCGCACCATATCCACAATCATGACATTTTCAGCCTGCTCTTTCTCCGAAGTCCGCAACTCATTTTTCAGTCGCTGGTCTTCCTCCACCCAATAACCACGCCGCCGGGTACCTTTCATGGGCTTACTGCGCAGAAGATTCCCGGACAAACTGAAAAATAATTCCGGAGATAAGGACAGAATCTGGTGTTGCCCGGTATCGAGGTACGCACTGTAGTTGGCCGGTTGACTTTTATACAACAGTTGAAACCAGGCAAAGGGGTCGCGCTCGGCCAGGGCATTCAGCGGGAAGGTGAAATTGACCTGGTAGGTGTCACCTTTTCCTATATGGGTCTGAATATCCCGGATTGCCTGTTGATAAGTCGCACGTTCTATTCCAGGTTGCCAATTTATTTCTGTGGAAGTGTCTGCTGGCGACGGCGTCAAAGGCCAGGGCGCGACTGTTGGTGCCTGGTATATGCCAAACCAGACCAACGGCAACCCTTTCAATGGAGGATGCACAGTCAATGCCACATCGAATGCCGGGGCCGCCTCGTAAGCAACAAACCCCACGGCATGATACCCGCGCTGTGTTGCTGCTTCTACCGCATCCAGACAGGCAACAACCTCCTCCAGGCAATCCGTCTGTATGATGTCAACCGGTTCACTAAACCAATAGGCCTGGTTGCCTCGGGGCAGTATGGCAGTGCCTGGGTGACGTGGTGGGGTCTTGTGATCTGTATGCGGAAAATGTTTCGTCATGGAATCTCTGCGCAATTCTGGCTCTTAACGCGGGTTACCGATTTTGTATTATGCCATACACCGCTGCGGCATTTCGGGTAGTCGCCGCAGCAAAGTCTTCCAGGGACAACCCCTTCAATTCGGCCAAACATTCTGCGGTAAAGCGCACGAATCCAGGTTCACACCGTTTGCCCCGTTGTGGCTGAGGGGCCAGGTAGGGGGCATCGGTTTCTACCAGCAAGCGGTTCATGGGAACGACCCGGGCAGCGTCTCTCAATGATTGCGCTTTGGGAAAGGTCACATTCCCCGCGAATGAAATATAGAAACCAAGTTCCAGGCAGGCTTCCGCAAATGCGGCGTCACTCCCAAAGCAATGCATGATACAGCCCGGCAAGGCACCGGCATATTCGCGCAGTATTGCCAGGATATCCGCATCGGCATCGCGGTTATGGATTACGACAGCGCGTCCAATGTCACAGGCCAGTGCAAGCTGTCGTTCAAATGGCCCGCGTTGTTCTGCCCGTGGCGTAAACTCGTTGTAATAATCCAGGCCCATCTCCCCCAGTGCAACCACGTCTGACAGTTCGCACCACTCCCGCAGCAAGTCTTCCGCAGCATCATCATAGTCCTTCGATTCATAGGGATGTACCCCTACGACGGCATACAATGCCGCATACTTTTCAGCAAGTTCCAGCGCGGCACGACTGCCCTCGATGCCATCGCCTACCACCACCGCCCAATCCAGCGCATCGCTGGTACGTTGCAGCACTGCGGCCAGGTCATCGGCAAATTTTTCAGATTGTAAATGGCAATGCGTATCAACCAGTCCCATAAATTACGCACCACCTTTGCTATCGTCTGGCTGATTTGAATCCGGGGTACGCTTGTTTAACTTGCGTTTAAGTCTTCTTCTCCGCGACTTGCCGCCCTGTGTTTTCTTCGACTCAGATGCAGTGGTGTCCGCGCTTGATTGCGTAATTTCGGAAGGTTCTTTGCCGGTCTCTCTATTGGTCTCACTGCCGGTTTCATTGCTGGAAGCAATTTGCGTGGCCTTGACAGCCGGTTTGGCTGGAGCTTTTTCCACTGGAACCTTATCCACAACGACTTTGCTTACTGGAATGTCCTCTTCAATATCTTGGGGCACTACATCCAGGTTATCATCGTCCTGCTCATCTGGTTTAGCTTGCATCCGGTTTGCACGCTGTTTTGCCGTTTCGTATTGATCATTCTCGTAACTGAGACAACACAGGAGCCGACCACATTGCCCACTGATTTTGGAGGGGTTCAACGACAAATTCTGACGTTTCGCCATCCGCATGGAAATGGGCATAAAGTCATTTAACCAAGTGGTACAGCAGAGTTCACGACCACAGGAACCGATACCCCCTACCATTTTTGCTTCGTCACGTACCTGAATATGACGCAGCTCTATCCGCGTGCGCAGATCATGGGCCAGGTCACGCACCAATTCCCGAAAATCAACCCGGTCTTCTGCTGTAAAATAAAAAACCACCTTTTTTTTATCAAAGGTGTACTCGACATCAACCAGTTTCATCGGAAGCTCGTGCAATCGAATCTTTTCCTGACAAACCTTGTAGGCTTCGGCTTCATCCTTCAGTATCTGATTGAAATCTGCCATATCGTCTTCAGTAATACTTCGCAGGATATGCATTGGATAACGATCCAGCATCTCGTCCGGGCAAGGTTCGGGGGGTAAAATGCAGGTTCCCCACTCAACACCCCGATCGCTTTCCACAATACAGAATTCGTCCCGCTGCAGCGGTATGTTGTCTGATTGAAACGTATACACACGACGTGGTTTCCGCAACCGTACTCGCACCAACTCCATAAAACTCACCTATCTCCTCACTGGGCGTCAAGCGGCCAGTACAAAAAACAAATCTCTAAAAACCCGACCTATATTTAAATTACGTTCCACATATCGCCAGGATTTTTCAATGGCATTCAATTTTTTTTCATATGTGGAAATATTAGAATTGCGAAATTGCGCAACGATATCTTGATTAAAAACATGGCGGACATCATTGGTCTCAGCATAAACCATTTCATCTCTACATAACGTCTTGAACAGGTATAAATACTCCATCAGATCACGACGTATTACCAACTGTACATACGCTTCCAAGGCTTCATCTTGTTCTTTTTTATTGTCCCTGCTCGCATCAACGTCTTCTTGAACTTCTTGTGACTCAATTTCAACCCGCAACAGGTCCTGTTTTTCCTTGAGTCCTTCCATAAAACTGGCGCTCACAGCCAGGGGATCGTGCCCGTTTCGCAATGCCTCCATGATTCCCAGTACCATTCCACGTTTATCCGTATCAACAAGGTTCAACGCACGCGTCATTTGACCTTGAGAAATGGCGGCCAGGGCATGTGCTTTTTGGGGTTCAACATTACGATGCTTTATCAGGAGCGACGCTACGGTTTCTGTTTTTAAGACCCCGAAACGTATTTTCTGGCAACGAGAGCGTATGGTGGGCAAGAGCTGGTTGGGCGATTCAGTGACAAGAATAAAAAGTGTGTTGCTGATTGGTTCTTCAAGTGTTTTGAGGAAATGGTTCTGCGCCGCTACGCTCATACGTTCCACATCGTCCAGAATAAACACGCGATAGCGGCCTTCAAAAGGTCGATAGGACGTCATTTCTGTCATCATTTCGACGACTTCAATTTTAAAAATCCGCGTTTTTCCAGTCGGTTTGATAAACTTCACATCGGGATGCGTGCCATGCAATATCTTGCGGCATTGATGGCAAGTGCCACAGGCATCATCGGTTTGCTGTTCACAATTGACGGCACAAGCCATTTCCAAGCCAGCCAACGCCTTCCCAACACCACCAGGACCCCATAGCAACATGGCGCTGGGCACTCTGTTCCGTCGAATGGCACTTTGCATGAGCTTGACGGCGATAGGCTGGTCAATGACATTTAAAAAGCTCATGGTTGCTACTCTGTATCCTTTATATCATCAGTTTATTTCGTGGCTGCCACATCACCCTGTAGGCAGTATACTGACCTTGAAATCTACACGCAACAAATTTGAAGCAGTTTTCTATGAATCGATACCAGATTCCTGTTCTTGCGCCCGGCGCTGCAAAAAGGCATCCAGATGCCCCTGAATTTCACGGGCCAGCACCTCCAGCTCCTGTGAAGCGTCCAACACCAACACCCTTTCCGGCTCATTATCGGCAATCGCCAGGAATCCATCCCGCACACGTCGGTGAAATGCGATAGACTCTTGTTCTATGCGATCATTACGACCCCGATTTCGGGTACGAGCCAATCCTGCTTCCGGGTCCATATCCAACAAAAATGTTAAATGTGGGCGCAAGTTATTGGTTGCGATATGGTGCAGTTGCCCCAGCAATTCCAAAGACAGGCCCCGGGCGATCCCTTGGTACGCTGTGGTAGAATCGGAGAATCGATCACACAAAACAATCATACCGGCTTCCAGTGCGGGGCGTATGCGTTCTTCAACATGCTGGGCACGGGCGGCAGCGTACAGCAACAATTCTGCCATGGGAACCAGTTCTTTGTTGGCAGTGTCCAGCAGTACATTGCGAATGGCCTCGGCAGTGGGTGTACCGCCGGGTTCACGCGTCAGCAAAATGGAACAGCCGCGGGTGTCCAGATACTGCCGGAGCAGCTCCAATTGTGTGGTTTTACCGCTGCCTTCAACGCCTTCAAATGTAATGAATAGACCGCTCATTCTCCAGACACCCTTTCATCCTGCATGTTGTCGCCCACCAACAGATGCCTGGCTGCCTTTCCTTCGGCAAAAAACAGCTCAATGGAATCAGATGCATCCGAGCGCAGGGCTTGTTCAAAAGTCTGCAGATTGGCTCTGAGTTTTTTTAGCCCTTTGAGTACTGCCATTTTGTTGGTCAGGCAGATATCCCGCCAAATTTCCGGGCGTGCTGCAGCAATCCGGGTGGTGTCACGAAAACCGTTGCCGATGACATCAGGTATCACATGTTGTTCGGCCGCACCAATTGCCAGAGCCGCTGCCAGAACATGGGGTACATGGCTGGACAACGCAAGCATGAGATCATGCTGTTCTGGATCTATGGGGACCACACGCGATCCGACGCTACGCCATAAAAATGCGACCAACGATTGCGCTTCTTCATCAATTCGGGTGCTGGATTCCAGAAGACAGACACTGCCTTCGTAAAAATCTGGAACGGCATGCTCTGGGCCGAATTTTTCAGAACCAGCCATAGGATGGCTACCCACAAAGCGCCGTGGTTCCGGCCAGGCAGCATCGGCAAAGTCACAAATTCCAGCTTTCGTACTGGCAACATCGGTGACAATGGCCGATTTATTCAGTAGTGGACGGATTTCATGAAGCACAGGGATTACCAAGGCGGCTGGTGTAGATATAACGACAAGATCGGCATCTCGTACTGATTCAGACACACTCAAACTGACCGAATCAACAGCGCCTTTGGATTTCGCAATCGCCAGACTTTCTTCGCGTCGGCCCACTCCAATGATGTGGTCTGCCAGACGGCGTGACTTCAGGGCAAGACCCAGCGACGCCCCCAGCAAACCTGCACCAATAATGACGACACACCCAAAAGGCGGTGACGCATTCGATACTGTCATAGTAATCCCTTGGCTGCCTGTACTGCTTCCTGAACAGTGAATTGCCGGAGGTAAAGAGAGCGTCCAATGATGATCTCATCTATGCCCAGGGCTTCCAGTTCACGTGCATTACGGATATCGTCCAATGAGGAGATGCCACCAGAGATCGTGACGGGTATAGAAACGGCTTCCGCAACTTCCGCAGTTGCTTCATAATTCGGGCCCTTCATCATGCCGTCACTGAGGATATCTGTATAAATAATGCGTGACGCGCCTGACGCTTCCACTGCTTTGGCAAAATCAACAGCATCGGTGGAGGTATCCTCCATCCAGCCACTCAAGGAAACTTTGCCTGCACGGGCATCAATACCAACGACAATGCGGCCAGGCCAGACACTACTCGCCTCACGCAGCAAATCAGGAGTCCTGTGTGCCGCGGTACCAAGGATAACGCGTTCTGCGCCGGCGTTAATCAGAGTTTCGATAGTGTTCATGTTGCGGATACCACCGCCCACCTCGTAGGGAATCCCGGCGGCAGTCAATTCACGGAGTTCATCCTCAACACAGCAACGCCCTTTGCGGGCTCCATCTAAATCCACGATGTGTATCAGCCCCTCCTGCAGGGCTTCCCACCATAATGCGGCCTGTGACACGGGATTCTCCGAAAACACCGTTTCCTGATCGTAATCACCTTGTACCAAATTGACGCAGTGGCCTCCACGGATGTCGACGGCAGGAACAATATCCATGATTATGCCGAAGCCAGGCTGGCTTTAACCTGCTCGACAATTCCAGCGAATGCGACTTCGTCTGTAGCGGCAAGATCAGCAAGTACTTTGCGATCAATATCGATGTTTGCTATGCGGAGACCATACATGAACTGGCTGTAGTTCAAACCATTGGCGCGCACTCCGGCATTAATCCGTGCAATCCAAAGCTTACGAAAGTCACTCTTGCGTGCTCTGCGGTCCCGATATGCGTATTGACCTGCATGGTCTACCGCCTGTTTCGCTGTCTTGTATAAGCGATGGCGACTACCGCGATATCCTTCGGCCAATTTCAATACTTTTTTACGACGACGGCGTGAAGATGGATTATTGGTTACGCGTGGCATGATTAATATCCTTTCTCATAACGAATGGTCATATTCGACTTTGGGAATTCAATTGGTCTGTAGTTGGCACTCAAGCCAACGCTCCCGTACAGGTACACAGGGCATAACCCAACGTATGGTTTAATTGGTTTATGCTGTATCCCTACCTGTCGTGAAACTCAGCTATAAGGCAACAATTTACTGATGCGACTTTTTTCTGCATCAGACAGTAAAGTAGCACTGCGTAAATTACGCACACGTTTTGGGGACTTTCCAGTTTTAAGATGGCGAGCTCCAGCTTTCATGCGCATGATTTTGCCGTTCTTCGTAACCGAAAAACGTTTTGCGGCAGCACGGTTGGTTCTTATTTTTGGCATAAAAAATCCTCCCAGGTGCAGGGATACCTCATAGCAAGCAGGCAATTCCTACACACCAAGTTGTTCAAAAGCAATAAATAAAATAAATCAGTAATTTACAACGATATGAAGCCTTGATCTTAATAAATCAAGTAATCACGGGACTGAACCGGTTTGCAGACAGGCTTTATTTGCCGGATGGTTGCAGTACGATACTCATGTTACGGCCTTCCAAGCGTACTCCTTCGGCAGAAGACTCTCCTGTACAGATATCCGCGGTTGCTTCCAACACATTCTGGATAATCTCCCTGCCAAATTCCGGGTGTGCCGTTTCGCGTCCGCGAAACATGATCGTCACCTTGACCTTGTTGCCATCTTCCAGGAACTCCCGGATGTGGTTAGTCTTCGTTTCAAAATCGTGTTTGTCAATTTTGGGGCGGAATTTAATCTCTTTGACCGTTACGGTATGTTGATTCTTCCGCGATTCACGGGTACGTCGTTTCTGCTCGTACTTGTACTTGCCATAATCCATGATTCGGCAAACTGGTGGACTAGCCTTTGGAGCCACTTCCACCAAGTCGTAGTCACGGGATTCCGCTACCCGTAATGCTTCCAATGGATGCATTATTCCCAACTGTTCACCATTTTCATCCACGACCCGAACTTGCTGAGCGCGAATCTGGTTGTTTACCCGGACCTTGTCGTCCGCGGGTTTAACTGGCCTGGCGATTAGAAGAACCTCCTTCGGGTTGAATTGCTCCATTTTAACTTAATGTATTCCAGCACCTGATTAGGGCAATATGCCGAACCATCGTGCGCAGCAATACATACAATGCTTGCAGTTTGTCGCAAAGCACTTTGGATTGTGTTTATGAACCGTATACATCAACACACATGCCATATACCGAGAACCCAACAAAAAACGACAGAAGACTTTCCAGCCCTCTGCCGTTTTAATAAAAAATTATCAAAAAGTGCATCACATTTCAAAATATAAGAAATGCCTTAACCAAGCGGACAAGTCATGATGCTTTACGCATCAACAACCGTCGCAAGGTGAGGAGCTGGTACTCCTGCTTATACCGGATTACCCGATAGTATGCAAAATATAACAAATAACTGCCTGTCAAGTCAAAAAAATTAAATGTCAAGGATTTCAAGATTTAATGAAACGTTGGGCATAAGCCCATCTTTGTACTATCTCTATCTCCCAATTCTGTTTGATTGGTTTCTTGGTTAATTGCTGGTTTTTGGGCATCAGTAACAATAAACAGGTATAAAAATCATATGGAAATCATTCAGAATTTAAATGGATCATTCTGGTTCCCAGTAATGTTTTGCGATTGCCTCCCGAACATCTTGCGCTGTAGCAACCAATACATCTACCTTTCGGTTTGACGCTCTCTCGACATCTTCTATTGCTACCAAATCCATAGGATTTGAAATAGCGAGTGTTAACGAATCTTCCGTCGCATGTATAGGAATGCATGTGTGCAATTGGGCCAGCCGTTCTGATATCAGTGCGGTTGCTTCTGGTTCAACGGTCATTTCATGCAAACGAACGTAATCAACCTCGCTTTGCAATGCCAATACCAATGCAATTGCCTCGGGAGTTGTTATTCCCATTTCAACCAGTATTTCACCCAGGTGCCGTTGCGGGGTGCTGCGTTGGGCTTCAAGTGCCTCCAGCAATTGCTCAGAAGTAATTACTTCCGCTTGTTCAAGAATCTCCCCCATAGATCGTTTGTGGGACTGGGTATTTTCCATATAATCACGTATTTTACGTTCCCAATCCCAGTCTTCAGATGAGATTTCTTCGATAACAGGTAGCGTAACATCTTCGTCAAAAACTTCTTCGATTCTATTCGGTTCATATTGATGTGCTTCAGGTTCAATATCTTCCTCAAACTGGAGGGCATCAGCATCTAAATCTTCTATTTCGGAATGTGACGATACCGTTTCAATATCTGCATTGACGTCCAATGAACTTGCTGTGTTATCTATAGACACTGTTTCTGGTTGGTGAGGTATTTCCTGCTCAGGGGTAGGAGACTCCTCGGTTTCTCGTACCGACATCTTCAGTAGGCGCAGCTCTTCCCGTGCATGCTCTGAATCCCGCAAAGCATCGGCCAGTTGCGTGGCCAGGGCAGATTTTAATCCGTATGCATTCTCCTGCTCCATTTGTTCCTGCAATGTATTGGCGCGGTCACTTTCCGAGTCTGCCAAAGCACGTAGAGCATCGGCTTCAGACTTGGGAATACTTTCACGTAATGCCGCTTCCAATTCCTCAAGACGCTGTTGGGTTGCCTCAGATTCCTGACGCAACTTCGCTTCAATGTCTTTTACCTGGGCAAGTTCTCCCTGCTGTCTGCCAAACCTGTCTTGTAAAGTTTGTAACTGCGCCTGAAGTGCACCAAATTCATCTTGTAGTGTGGCCAATTGCACATGCGCTTCGTCCCGTTCCTGTTGGAGCGTTTCTATTGTGGTAAATGCCGCATCTGATTCACCGCGAAGCGTTTCCAATTGTTCAAGGGTGCTTTGCAATTCATTCCGGCACTGCATTTCCTGCTCACGTACTTGTGCCAATTCAGCTGTTAACGCTTCCTGTTGTGCCACAAATGCTCCTTCACCCTCACCTTGTACAGAAGCAATAACAGAATCCAATTGATGTTCTACCAGTTGCGGCCAAGTACCCAATTCATCCCCGATTGATTGCTGCGAATCGATCAGTTTGCGAATTTCTACAGATACATTTTCAAACAAATCTATCAACTGACCCTGACGTTGTTTCCAGGATTCAACCTGTTCTTCCAGGGAACCTTTAAGTGCCTGAAAAGCTTCGTGGTTCTTATATTCTGTCATTTGCCCTCATCCTGCATCTGTTTGAAGCATCATGTTTTCAATGTACAGTGGTAATTCTCTGTTTTGGGCGAACCAAAAACTAAGCTAACTGATAAATTTAATCTGTATGACATAAGTTTAGTGATAGTCACAGCAGGTGTCAAATAACATCCATACCGAAACCATTCAATAAACACAAAGGACACTATTGGCATCCTGTCCCACACAGGTGTCCCCATAATTAAATAAAAATTTTAATGTCAAGAAAAGTGTATCATGATTTACGGTAATAACCAAGCTGGTGAACTGATTTCGCTTACCGACAACACCATTTCATCTATTCAACCATGTGTCTGTATTCATTGCTCATAAATCTATGAATCCAACCAAATGGGCTGTTCACGCTTGTCATTGGTAATCGACATTGACAATAACCGTGAAAAAGCTCTACAATTTTGTATGTGCATGGGGGAGTCAAAGTTATGCGGTCTGCTACTATGTCCGATTATCTGCGTATCATGTCTGACTCTACTGGCGAGTAACATACATCCAATGCCGAAAATCTCCCCGGTACAAGTATGCGAACCACATGAGTGTCGTTTGCAGGGCGAATAATTTGTACCAGAATGCCGAAATGACTCAAGTTTATATTGGCTCATGTACGCTGTAAGTCTTGGAAATTGGCGTACCAAAACCATGACCATAACAACAACCAATACCAGCAATGCAATTTATGGAGGGGCTCCGAGACATGTCATACGTTAAAAAAACACTGGAAGCAGTAGCAAAACGCAATCCGGGTGAAAAGGAATTTTTGCAGGCAGTCGATGAAGTATTATGTTCATTGGAACCTGTTTTTGAACGGCATCCGGAATATCAGAACCAGTGTATTCTGGAGCGCATCTGTGAACCCGAACGGGTACTGATGTTTCGGGTACCGTGGCTGGATGATCGGGGTAACGTGCAGGTCAATCGTGGCTTTCGCATTGAGTTCAATAGTGCAATTGGACCTTACAAAGGCGGGCTGCGCTTCCACTCAACCGTGAATCTGGGCATTCTGAAATTTCTGGCATTCGAGCAGGTTTTTAAGAACGCACTGACCACATTACCCATGGGTGGTGGTAAAGGGGGTTCAGACTTTGATCCCAAAGGCAAGTCCAACAATGAAGTAATGCGCTTTTGTCAATCATTCATGACAGAACTGGCACGACACATTGGTCCGGATACTGATGTGCCTGCCGGTGACATCGGTGTAGGTCGACGTGAAATCGGTTTTTTGTTTGGTCAATACAAGCGCCTTCGCAACGAGTTCACAGGTGTTCTAACTGGTAAGGCGATGAACTGGGGTGGCAGTCTGATTCGCCCGGAAGCCACCGGTTATGGCGCGGTATATTTTGCGCAGAACATGCTGCTGGCAAATGACAACAGCATAGAAGGCAAGGTTTGCACGGTTTCCGGTTCTGGCAATGTTGCCCAATACACCGTAGAAAAGATAAATCAACTTGGTGGAAAATGTGTTACCTTGTCTGACTCCACTGGCTTCATCCATGATCCTGACGGTATCGACGATGAAAAACTGGCGTATGTCATGGACCTGAAAAATGTCCGACGGGGACGGATTTCCGAGTATGCAGAAAAGTATTCTGGTAGCAAATTTGCCGAAGGGCAACGACCTTGGGGTGTTCCTTGCGATTGCGCATTTCCCAGTGCCACTCAGAATGAAGTCAGTGCCGGAGATGCAGCAACTCTGGTCAAGAACGGTTGTATATTGGTCAGTGAAGGTGCCAACATGCCCACAGAACCGGAAGGGGTCGATATCTTTCTTGAAAACAAAATACTGTATGGTCCCGGCAAGGCAGCCAATGCAGGTGGCGTAGCTGTATCCGGTCTTGAGATGGCACAAAACGCACAACACGTATGCTGGCCCCGTGAAGAAGTTGATAACAGACTACAACAGATCATGCAAGCCATCCACGAACAAGCCTATCATGTCGCTGCTGAATATGGACATCCCGGAAATTATGTTGTCGGTTCAAACATTGCCGGATTCCTGAAAGTGGCAGATGCCATGATAGACCAAGGTCTGGTGTAATATCGCGGAATCTACAGTATTTGTTCCGCATCATCATTTTTAAAGTATCTGATTATCAAGGTTCGGCAGCTACGATACGGTTGCCGGGCCTGTTCTGTATATAGCACATTCAATGAGCTTTGCATACAGCCCCCAAGTACAAAAGCAGGTAATAAAGTTTAAGCCCCGGCAATGCGTGGCATCCAAAGTGGTTCCTTGCCCATTTCGGCATGCAGCATTTTCAGCAACAGCGCACCTTTGCGTTCCTGGAAGGCAGGGTCGTCCCAGAGGTTATTGACTTCCCCCGGGTCCTCCTGCAAATCGAACAGCTCACCATAAGGCTGATTGTAGTACACCGTAATTTTATAACGTGCGTCAATATAGGTCTTGAGATGTACCGTAGTGGGCTGGTGCCGGTTTTCCACGATAACATAGTCGCGCGCTGTTTCAGTCTCGCCTTTCCAGACCGATAACTGCCGCTTTCCAACCATGCTGCGCGGAATGTCGATACCGGTGTGTTCCAGGAATGCCGTCGGCAAGTCCACCAGACTCTGAAGCGCGTCGGAGACGTGACCTGCGGGAATCTTTCCCGGCTGCCGTACTATCAAGGGGACACGGAGCAAGTCTTCGTAATGAAACGCCCCTTTTGCTATCAGACCGTGCTGCCCGAAGAGATGACCGTGATCACTGGTGAATACCACCAGGGTATTTTCTGCCAGTCCCAGTGTGTCCAGTCGGTTCAGAATTTTTCCAATTACAGCATCCATGCAACTGATCATGCCGTAATATATGGCGATATCCTTCGCCAATTCGTCAGTTTCATGCAGGTGCGATCCGAACCCGTGGCAACCATTTCCGTCCGGCTCCTGATAGGCAGAAAAGTCGGGATTGCGCTGTTGTGTCAGTTGAAAATGCGGGGGATTGCGATCATGTTCTCCCGGAGTTATGCCAGGAACCGTTATCTGCCCGGGATCATACATCGTATCCCAGGGCCGCGGCACCAGGTAGTCGGGGTGTGGATCAAAAAAACTGGCCCAGAGAAAGAAGGGCGATTCCGAATGGGCATATGATTCCAACAGCGCATTGGTACGTTCAGTAATCCAGGTGTTGTAGTGGTATTCTTCCGGAATTTCCCAGGTATGGCGTTGCTTGTCATTGTTGCCTGTGGGTGGTCGAAAATAATCTCGCCATTCAAGGAATCCCTTGGATTCCATCCACAACGCGTAATGCTGTCCTACATGGGCCTCATCCACATGGTTCCGTGCCAATTCGACATGATCAAAGCCGTAAAACGGTCCCTGGTACTGCCGCCAGAATTCCAAATCCTGCAACACTGGATACGCTTCCAACGATGAGTATTTTCGTGTACTTTTCAAGGGCTGGAAGTGCGCTTTCCCAATTAATGACGTAGCATATCCATGCTCCGAAAGTATCGCGCCGATGGTTTCTTCGGTCTCTGGCAGCTTGGTGCCCAAAGACCAGGCGCCGTGCTGGCTGGGATACTTTCCCGTGATGATCGAGGCCCGGGTGGGAGTGCAGGTCGGGTTGGGGCAGTATGCACGGTTGAAGAGCGTACCTTCTTCTGCCAGACGGTCCAGGTTCGGTGTCTGTACTTCCGGGTTGTTTACACCCAATGTGTTCCAGTGCTGCTGATCACTGGTAATAAACAAAATGTTGGCATCTGGTCGTTGTGTTTTCATCTTGCCCCCTCGCATCCCGGTGTTGGTAAACATAGGACGTGTACAACGCAACGCTGTTTAAACAGCATACCCCGGTGTGCCTGGACGTGTCAAAGCTGCCGTTGCGTTATCCGCACCCTGAAGAGTTTGTCAGTAGCGATCAAAAACGGCGGATAAACACCAGGTTGGTTCATCCGCCGAAAATGATTTACTGTATAGTCATACGGAATCAATCTTCTTCTGTACGGCCCTTTTCGTACGCTTCGATAATGGTCTTGGCAACGTGTTCCGG
>Ga0334884_1003628_pt1 | contig 17116 bp, 15 predicted proteins | sample GraSluR1_MG_7_FD_207215 | JGI IMG/M metagenome (GOLD analysis project Ga0334884, IMG submission 207215) | Sludge microbial communities from methane-producing bioreactor in Wageningen University, Netherlands - Granular Sludge_12_05 R1 | ecosystem: Engineered > Bioreactor > Anaerobic >...
CTTTTAGTCCGTCCTCAAATTTTTAAAATGTATTGATTTGAGGATTTTTAGTCATATCAAATTTCAATTCTTAAAAATAATTAAAGTTAATGCTTGACTAATAATAGTTAATCACCCTTTAATAATTATACTTTATTTTCAGACAAATAAGAACATTTTATTTTCTTTTTTTAAAGATTTATGATAAAATCAATAATATAAATGGAGGAAAATATGAAGTTAGTATCATGGAATGTAAATGGTTTAAGAGCAGTAATAAAAAAAGGATTTTTTGATTTCTTTGATAGTGTAGATGCTGATATCTTCGCAATTCAAGAAACTAAAATGCAAGAAGAACAAAAAGATTTTGATTTTCCTGGATACCATCAATTTTGGTCTTCTGCTATAAAGAAAGGATATTCAGGCACTTTAATTCTTACAAAAAAAGCTCCTTTAAATGTTTATTATGGCTTAGAGAATAATCTTTATACTGATGAGGGCAGAGTCATTACTTTAGAATTTGAAAATTTCTATTTTGTTTGTGTATACTCACCTAATTCTCAAAGAGAATTAACCCGCCTAGAGTATAGAATGGTGTTTGAGAACAACTTTAATTTATATCTTAATAAATTAAAAACAAAAAAAGGAGTTATTGTTTGTGGGGACTTAAATGTTGCCCATGAAGAGATAGATCTTGCTAACCCAAAGGCTAATACTAGAAATGCAGGTTTCACTATTGAAGAGCGAACAAAGTTTTCTCATCTTTTAAAAACTGGGTTTATTGATAGTTTCAGATATCTATATCCTGATACAATAAAATATACTTGGTGGAGTTATATGCAAATGGCCCGTTTAAAGAATATAGGATGGAGAATAGATTACTTTTTAACATCAGAAAACCTAAAAACCCTAATAAAAGACAGCTTAATATATGATAAAATAGAGGGAAGTGATCACTGCCCAGTATCTTTAATTATAGATTTTTAAAAAAATTTATAAATTATTGCATATTAATTTTTAAAGTGTTATAATTAGGTATACTATGAAGGGGGTATGTCGATGGAAGGTTATGTAAAATTTATTGATGGTTTACCAAAAGTTTTAAAAATCATCTTAGCTTTACCTGTATTAGATGGTATAATTTGGGGCCTATATCGTATTGGCAAAGGTAAAATCGTTGAAGGAATACTTTGGATTTTTATTGGTATGGTGCTTTTCTGGATTTTAGATATTATTTGGATTATTAGATCTAATCAACCTTGTATTATTACTTAAAACAAAAAGGAACTTAAAAGTTCCTTTTTTTATTCTCTGTCAGTAATTTTTTTATAGTCTTGTCTTGGTGAAACCGCAATATAAGCAGGTCTTATTATTTTACCATTATTAGCTAACTCTTCAATTCTATGAGCTCCCCAGCCAACAACTCTTGCAATCGCAAAAAGAGTAATATACATTTCCGTTGGGATTCTAATCATTTGATAAATTAAGCCGGTATAAAAGTCAACATTTGCACTAACACCTTTATACATTTTTCTTTTATTAGAAATGATTTCAGGTGCTAATTTTTCTATTTTATCATACAGTTCAAAATCTTCATCCCAACCATTAGCATGTGCTAAATCTTTTACAATACTTTTCAAAACGTCAACTCTAGGATCAGATAAAGAATATACAGCATGCCCTATCCCATAAATCAAGCCAGTTTTATCAAAAACTTCTTTATTTAACATTTTTGTTAAGTAATCCGTAACTGTCTCGTCCTTACAATCTTTAATATTTGCTTTAATATGTTTCATCATTTCTACTACTTTTAAAGCTGCTCCTCCATGACGAGGTCCTTTTAAAGATGCTAGCGATGCAACTACAGCTGAATAAGTGTCAGTCCCTGATGATGTAACTACATGCGTTGTAAAAGTTGAGTTATTTCCTCCGCCATGTTCTGCTTGCAACACTAAACATAAATCAAGCGCTCTTGCTTCAAGTTTAGTAAATTTATTTGTTCCATGAAGCATATATAAAATATTTTCAGCTATCGAATAGTCTTTTCTAGGATTCCTTATTACTAAGTTACCTTTGTTATAATAGTGATTATACGCTTGATAACTATAAACTGCTAACAAAGGAAACTTAGAGATCAATTCAATAACTTGTCTAAAAACATTATCAACTGAAATATCATTAGCTTTTGAATCATATGAGTAAAGTGTTAATACACTTCTTGCTAACATATTCATCATGTCATTGTTTGTTGCTTTTAAAATAATATCCCTAACAAAACTATCTGGTAAGCTTCTAAAACCACTAACTAGTTTACTAAAATCCTTTATCTCTTTTTTAGAAGGTAGTTTTCCACTAAGAAGCAAGTAAATAGTTTCTTCAAAACCAAATCTCTCTTCTAAAAAGAAACCATTCACTAAATCTTTTACATTGTAGCCTCTATAAAATAGTTCTCCTTCAGCTGGTATTTTATTTCCTTCAGCATCTTTTGTAGATGCTTTAATTTCAGAAATTTTAGTCAACCCACAAACAACACCATTTCCATTTAAATCTCTTAAACCTCTAAACACTTTATGTTTTGTATATAGTTCATTTTCAATAACATCATTACTTGTAGCTTTTTTACTTAATGTTAATATTTTTTTTTCTGCTTTTTCATAAAATTCTTCATATGTCATATATTCGCCTCCTTTTATATATTATTTATTATACCATAAAACCTTCTTTTATCCAAACTTAATGTATTAAAAAATCCCAGGAATTCCTGGGATTTTAATCGTTTATTCGCTAACAATACAGGTTCTAACTCTTGAAAAATTACATTTTCCCAAGTCATCTTCGTCAATATAAAACGTTAAAATGCCCAAATCGCCAAACTCAACTTCAAAATCTTCACCTAAAAAACTCTTTACTTGAAGTAGCGGAATCCAATCTTCAATCATTTCATCAACAAAATCTTCTAATTGAAGAATTTCATATCCAAGCATTTTATGTGGATCACCATCAACCACATCATCTTCATCATCATCAGCTCTTTCAAAGCTTATGAAAAGTGGAGAATAGATATCCTTCATAATATGATCATGATCACCTTCATAAGGCTTTAGACAATCTACATCGCCATCATAATATATTACTCGACATGAATTAGGTTCAATTGTAGAATCAGCCATTGACTCAAGATCATAGAAAAAATATAACATTCCTTTTTTAGGCAACATTTTATCTTTATCACATCTTGATATATCTTCTAGATTAATTTGACATAAAAAACTCAAATCATATTGGTCGCCTGATTCAATATAATAAGGCCAAGCAAATCCTTCAAAAACATCAGGAACTCCCCAAAATCTACTAGCACCGAACTCTAAACACTTTTCATTTTTCTCTAGGCTCATTTTAATACAATTCATAATTTAGATATATAATAAGTAAACTTATTATATTCTCCTTTCTTTAAAATTAAGTCATTCAATAAAGTGTCTTCTTACATTTTAATTTTAACACATAAATTTTATTTTATCAACAAGAGAAAAATTAAAAAAACTCTCTTTTAAAGAGAGTTTAAGATTATCCAAAAAATGTAAGTAAAGCACCAGCTGCAATAGCAGAACCAATTACACCTGCTACGTTCGGACCCATTGCATGCATTAACAAGTGATTTGTTTTATCATACTTTTGACCTTCTTTTTGAACAACTCTAGCAGCCATAGGTACAGCGCTTACACCTGCTGCCCCAATTAAAGGATTAACTTTTCCTTTTGTTGCCCAACACATTATTTTGCCACCAACAAGACCGCTAAATGTTGCAAAAGAGAAAGCAATAACACCAAGTCCAATTATCAATAAAGTTTCAACAGCCAAGAATTTGTCTCCAGTTGCAGTGGCACCAACACTAACACCTAACAATATTGTAACAATATACAATAACGCATTTGAAGCAGTTTCAGTTAGTTTAGGTACAACACCAGATTCTTTGAATAAATTACCCAACATTAAACAACCAATCAAAGGTGCACAAGAAGGAACTAATAATAAAACTACTAAAGTAACAACGATTGGAAATAATATTTTTTCTAATTTGCTTACTTCTCTTAATTGTTCCATTTTAATAGCACGCTCTTTTGGAGTTGTCATCAATCTCATAATAGGTGGTTGAATTACTGGAACAAGCGCCATATAAGAATAAGCCGCCACACTAATTGCCCCTAATAAATGAGGTGCTAATTTATTTGTAAGAAAAATCGCTGTTGGTCCATCAGCTCCACCAATTATTGCAATTGATGCGGCTTCTAAACCATTAAATTGTGGAAGTAAAATCGCTACTAAAAAAGTTAAAAAGATTCCAAGCTGAGCAGCACCACCTAGTAAAATACTTTTCGGATTAGCAATCAACGGACCAAAATCAGTTGTTGCTCCGATTCCTAAAAAGATTAACGCTGGATAAATTCCAAGTTTTACACCTTGATATAAATAGTATACCAATCCACCAGCCTCTGTCTCAGTCGGTTCTAACATAATATTACTGAATGGTAAATTAACAAGTAACATACCAAATGCAATCGGAACTAATAAATATGGTTCAAACTTCTTTTTAATTGCTAAAAACAATAAAACTAAAGAAATTATTATCATGATAAGGTTTTTCCAATTGCCTTCAAAAAAACCATACAACCCAGTTGATTCCCAAAAACTTCTTATAACATCGCCCATATTATTCACCTATGCCCTTATTAATCTATTTTTTTGATAGATACTAATTTAGCATCTTCATTTGTTTCTGCTTTAAAATCCATTGTTGCAACTATTGCTGCTACTTTCATATCTTCATCCATTTCATCAAGATTTACTGTTTGATTAGTTACTTGCTGAGTATCAGTTACTTGATTATTTTCTAGAATAGTTTGATTACCAAATTTAATATTTTTCAATACTGAAATTAAACCATATAAAATAAGTAAAATGCCAAAAACTAAAAACATTGCTACTAGAGTAATAATCAATGCCTCTCCAAAATTATCAGCTCCAAATTGTGTTCCATCATAAAGTGCAAGAATCATTATTCCACCTCGCTAATATATTTAAGCTCAATCCCTAAGCCTATCGTTTTATATTTTACCATTTAATATGTTTTTTTGCAATGCTTTTATATCGTTAGTTTTATCTTGTAAAATTATAACTAATACTTTATAATTAACATATATATAGAAAGGAGATAAAAGTATGTCTAAAAATGTTTTTGATAATAAAATAATTGGAATGCTTGCATTTATCGCCATTGTCGTATATGGTGCCTCAACTTTAATTTCTTTAGTAGGGGGAAATTTAGGTTTCTTAGGAAGTATTGGGACAATCTGTCTACTCTTAGCAACCTTCTTATCTGCTTGGAATTTTGTTCAAAATAAAGCCAACATTTGGAAAGTCATTTATTTAGTTATTTTAATCTTCGCAATTGTAATGTTTTTCTGGCCATTTATATTTTAAAAAAGTCTTCTATCGAAGACTTTTTTTAAACTAACTTATTTATGATTAAAGGAATTGTATTAATTACATCACTAGCTACTAACGTATATTCACTTTGATAATTGCCTAAAGCATTCTCTGCAGCTTTGCCTAATATATAAGATGCAACTGCTGCCATTTTAAAAGTTTCCTTACTCCAACTTGCAAGGCCTACTAATATTCCACTTAACACATCCCCACTTCCTGCTTTTGCAAGACCTGAATTGCCTGTGATATTAATATATGTATCGCTAGGCGATGCAATAATCGTTACAGCACTTTTTAATACAACAGTCAAATTATAAGTATAAGCAAAATCTCTAGCTATCTGGATTCCTTTTTGCTTTATTTCCTCAACATCCTTTTCAGATATTCTTGAAAATTCTTTAATATGTGGTGTAATTATTACATCACATTTTTTTATTTTTAAAATATCTAATCCATACATAGCAAGAGAGTTTATACCATCAGCATCGATAATTAAAGTCTTTGAATAATTTTTCAATAAATATTCAATTGTTTTATAAATATCTCTACTTACTCCTAACCCCATACCTATAGAAATAGCATCACTACTTGCCATTATTTTGTTTAAGCTTTTTTTATCAAAAACTAAGTTACCATTTTTATCTTTAAGTAGAAAATAAGTATTTTCAAGCACATTTAAAGCAAAATTACTATAAAGAGATTTAGGTATTGCAAGTTGAGCATAACCACATCCCATTTTCAAAGCGCACAAAGCACTAAAACTAATTGCACTAGCCCCAATTAACTCTTTACTGCCTGCAATAATAGTCGCTTTACCAAAACTACCTTTGTGAACATTTCTTTCTCTTTTTGGAAAAAAATCTTTTATTTCTTTCTCTTCTAAAATAATTGATGATTTAGTAACTGATGGAAAAATTCCAACATTTTCAACAATTAATTCACCAGAATAATCTAGTCCATAATTTAAAAAATGTCCGTTTTTGTAAAAACCTAAAGCAATCGTTAAGTCAGCTTGAACTGCAATGTTTAAAATCAATCCATTATCAGCATTTATTCCACTAGGAATATCAATACTAATAACATAAGCATTTGATTCATTAATTTTTATAATTGTTTCATAAAATTCATTTTCAACATTTCTAGACAAACCGATTCCAAATAATGCATCTATTATAATGTCGTATTTATCATTCGGAAATTTATTATGGATTTTTCCTGTAAATAATCCTTTATTTTTTTCTCTCTCTTTTGATCCTGTTCCTTTAACAGCATAAGTTTCAACTAAAAAATTTTTTTCTAAAAGTTTTCTAGCAACAACAAAACCATCGCCTCCATTATTACCAAGACCACAAACTACTAATATTCTTTTTTCTTTAAACCTTTTAATAATTATATCTGCTATTGAAATTCCTGCTTCTTCCATCAAATCTAAGTTAGTCATACCTTTTTGTTGCATAGTAAAAGCTTCAGAATTCTTCATTTCGTCACTTGAGACTACTAAATACATAAACTTTCCTCCTAAAAAAATATTCTCCACCCCTAAAGGTGGAGAAATAATTATTTCACTTCAGGTTCAAATCCCAATCTTCTTAATGATTCAATAACATAAGATTCTTTATAAACTTGACCTTCTGCTCTACCTAAATATGATTTAAAGAATTCTTCTAATGCTTGTTCGTAAGGAATTTTAGCAATAGTTTGAATAATTCTTGTACTACGATCTATAAGTTTTTTATTAGTTGGTAATACTTGAATCATCCAGTTTGACCAAATCCTTCCAACCTTTGTCATAGATGCAGTTGAAATTAAATTAAATAAAACTTTAACCATAGTATGAGGCATTAACTCAGTAATAGTATGCACATTTTTCACAGGTATATGTATTTCATTATCATCTAATTTTTTATTAGGAATTTCACCAATTCTTAAAACAACTCCACCCGCAAAGTTTTTAACATTTTCCTTATACCATTCAACAACTTTATCATCAGCAGAACCATCAATATCTACACAAACTAATTTTGAATTTGGCTTAGAATATCTTGAAGGATCATCTTCATTTCCTACTTCATAATCTGTAACATGTTCAGTTCCTACTTGAGGAGGATTGTTTATAATATCTTGAGCAGCACCTAAGCGTTTATAATCTTCAACTGTCCATTCAAGTCCTTTTACATCTCTTCTGAAAATATGTTGCCAAGCAACTTCAGATGGATATAGAGGATCCTTAATGAAAGCCCAACTAACTGGACTTGTTTTATCAGATTTTCTTCTAAAAGGAGGAATTGTAAAAGTTGGTTGTCTTTCAGTAGTATCTGTCATAATATCTAGTAAAAATTTATGAGTAGTATAAGTTATTAAACCACCCTTTTTATAAGTTTCTGCTTCATAATCAATATATTTAGCAATTCCGCTAATTGCAGGTTCACTTGATAATTGATCTAGCACTTTTGTATACTCTTTAGTGTATTCTTCAATAGTTAAAGCACCTTGCCCTAAAATTGAAAGTTCAGTTTCTGTTAAATTTTCTTTTAACCATTGCCATCCAGCTATTTCTAAAGCAGCGCCAACTGCTAATAATTGTACAGTCGCAGCTTGCATACGTGTAGATCCTGCAATTGCCATATTTCCAGCATATAAATAAATTTTTTGAATGTTATCTCTTTCAAAAACCACTCTAACTCTATCTAAATATTTGCATAAAATTTCTTTTGGGTTGTAATATACATAATAAGTAGTACAGCCTCTATCATCTGCTTCTAAAACTGAACCATTAATACTAGCAGATAATCCACATTCAGCAAGACCAATTACTAAATCTCCAACTCCTACATTAGCATCAACTACTTGTTGGCGACCAAAACTCATATAATCTTCATAATTTTCAACTGAACGAACTAAGGCTCTATCTCCACCTGTAATCATACTTACAGTTAAATTACAAATTTCAGTAAACTTTTCTTTTAATCTAGGTATTCTTTGAGTAACTGAAGACCAAAAATATCTCCAACCACCATCAATTTGGGCTGCCATTCTTCCAGAAGCTCCAACACTAGATAATAAGATTGTCTTTCTATTATCGATAGCTTTCTTGATATCTTTTACTAGATTTTTAAATTCTTGAGTTTTAGCTGCATCATTAACGGCACGAGGGATATCTCTATCAGCATCTAAAATCATCTTAATTCCAGCTTTAGTATCCTTAAATAATACTGAACTAAAACCTTCTGTAATTGGGCTAGGTTGTTCTGTAGGAATCATACCTAATTGAAATTGTTTTTCGTTTTCTAAAAAATTTTTGGCTGCGCTTTTGTAATCCATTTCTAATAATCCTCCTTGGAATCATGATATATTTTTGTTCAAAAAGCAATTATATTATAACAAAATCATTAACTTATTGCAAGGAGATTTGCGCAAATAAATGAATAAGAAGAATAGACTTGAGTCTATTCTTCTTATTGGGAGGGGGAGAAGAGGTTTTAATTATTGGGAAAATAATACACCTCTATTTTCAGATTGGGGAATCTAAAAACCTAATTAATTTTGAATGCCATCACTTGGCATTTCTTTTGGTCCGAATGGATTAACAAATTGATATTTTTCATTTTGACCAAAACGATATTCATAACGTCTCTGTTGTGTATTTTGACCATCAACGATATAAACATCTACTTCCTTCTCTTGATTATTAGCACGGTGTCTTACAGTCATGCCTTTTCCTTCTTCAAGAGGTGCTTTTTCGAATATAAATTCTTCAATAAATTGATTTTTACGATATTCAAAATTCAGTTTTGTATTATCATTAACTCGTTCAAACTTCATTGTTGCCTCATAAGCAACTTGACTATTGTTATACACTTTATATTCTGTATCATTTTCTGTAGAATCTAGATCTTTTTCAACTTCTACCCAATTTAAAGCATTTTCTCTAACAACTAAATTAAGCATTCTTTTATCAGAAACTACGGATTTTTCACCGCTTACTTGATAAGCCTTTTCATTATAATTAATAAGTCCTTCAAAACTATAATTATCATCTTCTACAGTTCCATTTATAATGTTATAGTAAAAAACATATTCGATAGCATTCTCTAAATAAGTTTGAATCGTAACTTTTTCTTTATAACTATAACCAACTAAATCTGATTCTAAATCCTCAATTGTAATATTATTCGTGTTTTGAATCATTTGTTCAGAAAGAACTAAAAATTTATGCATTCTAACAGCCATCTCTTGATCATCTACTGGAGGATTTTCAGGTGGCAAAAAGCCTGTTCCAGGTCCTTCTCCAATAGGTCCACCAAAATCCATTGGCTCTACATCTGAATCTTCACTAAACATATAAAGAGCTGAAATTGATTCAATAGCCATTGCATTGCTTGTTTGAGTAACGATAGGATCACTACCATCATCAATTGGATTTTGAGTAGCTGTTACTGCTAAAACAACTACAACAGATATAACTAAAATCATTGCTAAAGACATAGCATATTTTAAATTGAAAATACTTCTTCTTTGCTTTTTAGCTTCTATTTTTTCTGCTACTGGGCGAAGATTGTATTTTGCCATGATATTTGATGCTAAATCAGGCACAACTATTTCACTAAACTCAGATTTTATCTTACTGATAATTTCAGTTTCAGTTATTTTTTTCATCTTCATCACCCACTTTCTTTCTTATTTTCTTTAATGCATTATTGTAAATCCATAAAACCGTCCCTAAAGGTTTTTTTACTACCTCAGCTATTTCTTTATGCGTCATTTCTTGAACAACATGCATTACAACAACTTCTATTTCCTTTGGATTTAGAACCTCATACATTGTTTTCATTAATGTATCTTCTTCATCCCTTACTCTTTCAACACTACCATAAACTTCTTCTTTTTCATATTGATCCACATATACTTCTTTTTTACGCTTGTTATATTCATTTAAAGATAGATTTCTAGCTATCGTTATGATCCAAGCGAATGGATTTGAATTTTCTTTATACATTGAAAGAGAATCTAATATTTTTAAATATGTATCTTGCATAATATCTTCTGCTAAACTTTGATCTTTTAAAATAGATATTATAGTAAAATATACATTATTTTTAGTTTCATAATAGAATTCATCAAAAAATTCCATTTTACCATTTTTTAGTAAAGAGATTAACTCTTCTAATCTTTGCTTGTCCGCCACAGTTCCCCCTGCTAATTATAAATGGCATTATAATTATAAGTATTATTTTCCCATTTAATAAACAAATAACTAACCGTTTTTATTGGATTTATTAAAAAATTATTTATTTATTTTTTTATATCTTCTAAAGCGGGAATCGCCTCTAGAACATATTTTTTTAAAACACTTGTAGTTGCTGCTTTAGATGCCATTAAAGCAGCATTATATAAACTTTCTTCTTTTACAAGCATATACGCTAACATTCCATTAAAAACATCTCCCGCTCCTGTTGTATCTATAGCTTTGACTTTATCTGTTTTTATTTTTTTAAAATCTCCATCATATACCAAAACACCTTTACTACCTAAAGTAATAACAATTTCTTGAACTCCTTTAGTTTTAAATTTTTTCTTTAAAATTTCATAATCATTTAAATCATCAATTTTAAAAATTTCTTTAACTTCACATTCATTAGGAGTCATTAGCAATTCATATCTAAAATACTCTTCAGAAAAATTTTTAGAAGGTGCAGGATTTAAAATAACTTTTACTTTATATTTTTTAGCAATTTCTATTATTCTAAAATTTATTTCGTTAGGTATTTCTAGTTGTAATAAAACTAAACTACTTTTTTTAACCAAATCTTCTATTTCTTTAAAATCTAGATCTAATAGTTCAAGTTTAACACCAGGATAAACAGTAACCTGGTTATCTCCTTTTGAATTAGTTAGAATACTAGCAAATGCAGTTTTACCTGGTTTTTCTTTGATATAATAATTAATTTTATATTTTTTAAATTCATCTTTTACTATTTTTGAAAAAACATCATCACCTACCGAAGATATAAAATTAACATTTAATCCTTGCTTAGAAATAGTTAAAGCCTGATTAAACCCTTTTGAGCCTATTTCTTCATGAATAGTATTTGAAATTAGGGTTTCTTCTTTTTTATGGAAATTTTCAACTTCCATAAAAATACTATACCCACAAATCCCAAAAACAGTAATAGTACGATTATCCATTTTTTTATCACCTCTAATCTAAATAATTATACACCAAAAAAAAATATTTTTCCATTATTAAGCAAAAAATGCAAGTTACCTTACATTTTTTATTGTTTAATAAATTTCCTTATTCTTACTTTTTATATCATAAAAATATGCTATTAAGAAATTAACTACTAGATAGATAAACAATCCACCTATAAAAATTATCAAATATATACTTATATCTTCCTTAATGGTAAAAAATATTCCCATTGGCTTAGTTATTAGAATTATTAGTCTTACCAATAAACTTGAGAAAATAACTCCTAATATTATAACCCCAAAACTATTTATGCTTGATTCAAGACTTATCAATTTTAAAAATTGCATTTTTGATAAACCATTTTGCCACAGAATTTTAAATTCACTTTGTCTTTCTTGTAAAGCTATTACTAAGTTATTTATTAATCCTACTAATACAATTAAAATCACTAAAATAAGAAAAGCATTAAATAGTCTAACAAAAGATGTAAGCATATCTATAAAATGATCACTTATATCTCTTGACTCCAAAAAGATATATGGTTTGTTGTTAAATTCGAGAATTAAGTTTTCATAAGCAATTTCTGCTTTTTCTTCATCAAGTTTTAAAGATAACCCATTATAGCCCAAGTCTACATAATTTATATCGGCAATAAAATACATTAATGGCGAATCTAAACTACCTTTTAAAATGAAGTTAACTTCATTTCTACCAATATTTATAACAACAGAATCACCTATTTTTAAATTATTTCTGATAATAAGACCTTCAGGTAATATAATTTCATCATTACTGAAGTCAAGAGTTTGAAGTTTAAACTCACTAACATTTAAAATCTCACTTATTTCTTGAGGATTTAATGCAATAAGATCAAGATTGTCCTCTCCAAAAAGCAAACAATTAGTAACAAATAAATATTTATTAGCACTACTTATTCCATCTGTATTTAAAACCGTATTATAAGTAGTATCAAGTGGGTCAGCAATATTTTGAATATGGAGGTCTCCCACATAAGCATTTTCTAATCTATTTATTTCATATTTTACTATTCCTACAAAAGTCGAAATTAACGTAGCTAAAATTAAACTAAATATAAAAAGCCTATTAGTATTTAAAATACTCTTATTTCTATTGTTTGATCTAGATACAATTTTAATCAATCCTTGTTTTTTATTATCAGTAAAAATCTTTTCTATAATCTTATATATTAACCTAACTACATATGGCAATAAATATATTATTAATATACAAGTTAATATAAACAAATACAAATTATAATAAATGATATATTCTGTTGGTATAAAAAACATCATTACATAAGAACTTATAAATATAACCACAAGCATTACTAAAACTTTTATATTTATAAGACTATAATTCTTATTAATTCCTACTAGCAGTTCAGTCAAACTTTTTTTAGTTGTTCTAATAATTTGAAATATCCCGCTTAATATAATTAACAAAACACCAAATCCAAAAGAATATACATAATATATAGGAAGCGTCTCTAAACTTAATCCCTCTATGTTTAAAATTTTTGTTAGAATATCTAAAAATACTCCTGATAATAATAGTCCAATAATATTACCAATAATTGCATAAACTAACAATTCTAATAAAAGTAATAAATTCATTTGGTTCTTTGTTGCACCAACAGATTTGAAAATTGCAACCGAATCAATTCTATTGCCCATCAATAAAACTACCGATGAGTAAATTATCACAATACTTAACAAACCAACTAAAAGAGCTATTATAAGCAGCAACTTTCCTTGTGCATCAAGTAATAAAGTATCTGACCCTCTATCTGATAAAATTATTTCTTTATCCGAAAAGTAATCACTCGCTTTGAATATATTTATTTTTTCTTCTAAAGTGGATTTATCAGCAAGCTTTACTAAAATTTTATTGTAAATAGGAGTATTAACAAAACCTAAGCCTAAGCCTTGCCAGATAATATCAATAATAGCCTCATCATGTGCTAAAACATCATGATTAAAGAAAAGCCCAGTATTTTTAGCTATACCTGCAACTTCATATCTTTTATCAAAATCAAACACTTTTAAATATATTTCATCATTTAATTCTAAATTATGTTTAGAAGCAAATTCTTCGCTTATGATGATTTTGTTATTAATTTGACTTTGACCAAGACCTGCAAAACTTTCTAATTCAAAAGAATTGAATTCATTTATTTTATTTAAATCCGTAGCATAAATATTCGCAGTATGATTTTTTACTCCATCATCATAAATACTAGTAACTGTGTATATCCCATATGCCTTATCACCTTCATCAAGCAATTCCTCGGCTTTAGTGATTTCCATAAACCTAACTTCTGACTGAGAAGATACATTAATACTAATATCAGTATCACCAGCTGAAGCTTTATATTTAATAACAGCAAAACTAGCAAACACATCTTTTACAGCAAGAGTTGCTAAAAAGATAGCCACAGCAATGGCTATAGTTACTATAATTATAATTGGTTGAGTTGGTTTTCTTTTTATGCTATTAAATATATGTTTAAAATAAACAAACATAGATATACCTTTTCTTAAAATTATTCTTTGATTTTGCCATCTACTAAATTAATTGTCTTAGTACCATATTTTGCAGTTTCTTCATCATGTGTTACTTGAATAATTGTAGTATTATATTCTTTATGTATTTTTGAAAGATACTCCATAACTTTTAATGTTGCTTGACTATCTAAATTACCAGTTGGCTCATCTAACATTAGAACCTCAGGTTTGTATATTAAAGACCTAGCAATAGCAACACGCTGTTGCTCACCACCACTAATCTGATCTGGATATTTGTTTTCCAAAGCTTTGATTTCTAAAATATTACATAAAGTATCATAATGCTCGATTACTGTTGATACTTTTTGGTTTTTTAAATAGATTGGTAATAAAATATTATCCTTTACTTTTAATGTTGGTATTAAATTAAAAAACTGATAAACAAAACCTAACTTAGTTTTCCTAAGCAAAGCCATTTCTCTATCATTTAATTTAGTTATATCAACCCCATCAAAAAAAATATTCCCTTTATCAACATAATCATTACCACTTAAAGCATTAAGCAAAGTTGATTTTCCACTTCCTGATGCACCCATAATTGATACAAAAGACCCTGCAGCAATATCTAGATGCAAGTTTTTAAATATAAAATTATTATTATATGATTTTGAAATGTTTTTAGCACTTATATTGATTCCCATATTTTATCCTTTTATAAATAATAGCAGCAATTGCTTGCTGCTATTATTATTTATTTTTAAATTTTTAATTTAATACTTATTCAGCAGAATTCATACTTTCTGAAGCCATTAAATATACATAAGGAGCTTGTGCACCAAGATATTGAAGAAGGATTGGTAAACTACCAGTAAATTCAGTTTCAACTTGTTCATAAGTTAAACTATCAAAGTTTACTGCAGCTAAATCTTCTAATTCAGCAATAACATCTGCAAATGTACTTGTTGTACCAGTATATGTATAAGCTTCATCAGCTTGTTCTTCAATAGTTGTATTAGCAACTTCTAATGCATCTTCAACTTGTTCTTGCATTTTTGTTTTAGATGCGCTTGGTAATGCATTGTATGCTTCTACTACTATACCAAAAACTTGTGCCATAACTTCAAATTCATGTTTCTTATATTCATCTTCTGTTACTTCAACATCATTGATATAATATTCAGTTACATATGTAGAAGTAGCATCATCCCAATACCCATCTTCCCAAGCACTAGCACTAGCAACGTCTAAGAATGCAACATCGATTTGATCAAGAGCTTCGCTTAAGAATCTTAAGTTAGTAGTCATATAAGTTCCTAAGAATGCAAGCATATCTTGAGCAGCAGCAATTGCATCTTCAGAAGTCATACCTTCAGATGGAGCAAAATCCTCTGGAAGTAATGGAGCAAGTTCATCAATCTTAGTAGAAATTAGTGTAAAGAATTGAGTCCATACAGTATCTTCTAAACTAATAGCTTCTAAAGAATCTGAAGCAATACCTATAAGTTGAACAATTTCAGCATTTGTTGGGTCTTCTTCACTTTCAACTAATGAAGCAATTAAAGTTACATCTGAAGAATCAATACTCCAAATTATACTATTAACAACTGCAAACATCATTCTACTAGAAACTACAAAAGTATCATATCCAGCAGCTTCGATTGCAGCGATAGCTTCAGCATCACCTTCTGCTTGTTGTAATGCCATATGATAAGCTAACTTACCAGCAGCATCATTTCCAATAATTCCGATTGCAGCCTTATAAAAATCTAAAATTTGAGTAATTTGAGCCGCAGTTGGAGGTGTATCACTTCCAAAAATATCTCCCAAACTTTCATTGGCTTCAATCAAATCAGCCAATGCAACGATTTGAGCTTCAGTAATTTTAGCATAATTCATAAATTGTTTCATCATTGTGAATTGTGCTTGATATTGTGAAGCTTGATCGCCTTGTTGAGCTTGACCCATTACAACCATAGCTCTCAACATTGCATCATCACTACTAGCAGTATAAGTCATTTCTACAGCACTGTCATCTTCAACTTCAAACGATGTAACCGCTGTTGGATCGCCTTCTCCACCACCAAGCAAGCCATCGCAGCCAGTGAAAAGAACAAGCGCAAAAATCATTAGTAACGATAAAAATAGTACACTTTTTTTCATTTTTTTCTTTCTCCTTTTCCTAAGGGTAATAGTTTATAAATCCCCCTATGATAAATTTATTCTATCATTTTATAAATTATATGTCAACAAATTATAAAAAAAACTATTTAAAAATCATTGTAGTGTTACAATTGATGTGAGACTTTTAAGAATTGAAAATGGACCTAAACTTCTGTATAATTAATTTGACCAAAAAATTACAGAAAGAAGGTTAGATCCATGAATATTATATCACGAATCCCTCATACCATCAAGACTAGAATTTCTGCTGTTAATACTTATCGTAATAATAAAGCCTCTGTTGAATTTATTTGTCGTAAATATCATATTTCAAAAGCTTCTTTAATGCGCTGGAATAAGCTTTATGATGGTTCTGATTTATCTTTGAAAGATAAATCTCATAGGCCTTTATCAACCCATCCTAATGCTCACACAGACTTTGAAGCACGAAAAATTGAAAAATTAATTAAAAGAAACCCTCATATTGGTTTAAATGAACTTTATACTAAGTTAAGAATTCAAATTAGTTATTCTAGGCATTACACAAGTTTATATAGATTTTTTAAAAAATCAAATTTCTATAAAACCCCTGATATCCCTAAAAAGAAAGTATATGTTCCTAAACCTTACAACACACCAGTTAACGTAGGAGAAAAATGGCAGATGGACGTTAAATACGTCCCTAAGCCTTGTTATTCTTCCTCTATTGCATCTGATGAAAAGTTTTACCAATATACCGTAATAGATGAAGCCAGTAGAGAAAGATTCATCT
>Ga0334884_1003637_pt1 | contig 17089 bp, 11 predicted proteins | sample GraSluR1_MG_7_FD_207215 | JGI IMG/M metagenome (GOLD analysis project Ga0334884, IMG submission 207215) | Sludge microbial communities from methane-producing bioreactor in Wageningen University, Netherlands - Granular Sludge_12_05 R1 | ecosystem: Engineered > Bioreactor > Anaerobic >...
CTACCACCTTACCAACACAAAACAAGGTGTTCTCAAAGATAGATTTTTACATGAGGCAACGTATGGTACTTCGGATAGATTTTTACTTGACGCAACAGGGTCAGGTACCTGAGCCATTTTTCCTGTTTTTTTCACCGGTGCTATAACCTTCAGTCTGTTTTGCTTTGTAATGCCACCAACACAGCGTTTGGTTCCATAAGTAACAGGCACAATTTCCAGACAGAATTTATATGCAGCAGCTTGTCTTCCTCCTCCAGCTCCGGCGCATGATGACATTATAACCGCATTTAGCGATATTTGCCAAATCTGTAAAGAAACTTCTTGCAATATGGCAGTATGCTCCAAAAGTAACATCTGACACAGGATCTCGGCAATTGATTGTTTTTACACGTATTTACTTCAAGGGTATACCTGTTACTTTTAGGCTTTCAGGCCGCCTTTGGTGAGCCCTTCGATGTAATACCGCATACCAAACGCAAAGACCAAGATAAGCGGAACGGAGCCTATCATGTATCCGGCCATGATTGGAGCGTAATCGAGATTGCCCTCAATACCGAATTTGGTGACCCCGACAGCAAATACTTGGATTTCGTCACTGGATACGGTTACCAGGGGCCAAATGTAGTCATTGTAGTTACCGACAAAAACCAGGATGGCCAGGGTTGCCAGTATCGGCAGTGACAATGGTAAGGCGATGTAGTAGTAGGCTTTCAGTTCACCTGCACCATCGATGCGTGCCGCTTCAAATAGTGAGCGTGGTATCTGTTCGAAAAAGGTACGGCAAAGAAAGATGCCGATAATTTGACTTCCGGAAATAGCAGGGATCATCAATACCCAACGGGTATCCAGGAGACCCTGGCCTCCAAAACCCAGCCAGTTATTGCCTCCAAGAAATGGTAACTGGTTGTACCAGCGGTACGCTGGCACCAGGGTAAGTATGCCGGGAACCATCATCAACGCAAGCACCATGACAAACAGGGTCTGCTTCCCTTGAAAGTCCAGACGGGCAAAAACATATCCGCTGATGGATGCCAGGAGTAAAGCACCAACAACAATACCTGCACCGACTATTAAGCTGTTTTTAATATAATTTATAATATAGGCAAAGGCATCAATATAGTATTCAGGACGAAACTCAGAGGGCAACGTCCAGAAATCACTGTGGATTTCGGCATTGGTTTTTTGCGACAACACGATAGTCATGAAGAAGGGAAACAGCGTTATGGCTATGAGTATCGTTAGAATAGAAAAGATGATGATTTGATTGAGGTGTTTTCTTTTCATGGTATTAGCTATCATCCTCTGCCGGTTTCAATACTTTCATGTTAATGATCGTGATGATGAGTATTGCCAAAAAAAGTACAAACCCAATCGCGGCGCCATATCCAAAATGATTGAATCGGAATGCGGCATGGTACATACGAAGTGCCGGTACCATGGTCGCGAGTCCGGGGCCTCCACCCGTCATAATGAGAATGGTCTGAAAATCTTGCAAGGAACCGATAAATGTCAATACGACCAGCAATCTGGTTTGGCCACGTACCATCGGTATATCAATAGAGAAAATCCGACGAAGAATGCTGTCGGATTCCAGCCGGTAGGCTTCATAGACACTTTGTGGTACATTAATCAGCCCAGCCATGTAGATGAGCAGTCCCAAAGCACCAATCCACGGAAAACCCATAAAGATAATCGATGGTAACGCCAGATGCGGCTCACCCAGCCAGGTACGTGTCCATTGTTCCAACCCTACAGCTTCCAGTGCCTGATTGAGCATTCCCGCATTCGGGTCATAGATAAAGCGCCAGATCAGGATTGCAACCATGCCTGGAACCACCATGGGAACCAGAAATGAAGTACGGAACAGGTACTTGAAACGGTCATTACGCAATCCCAATATCAACTGCACTGCGATGAACGGCACAACAGTCGCCTTGATCAATCCGGCTATCGTCAGTATGATCATATTGGTAATACCGCTCCAGAAAAACTCATCCTGCCAGAGCCTACGAAAATTTTCCAGGCCATTGAATTCTGCTGCTGACCCGGGTTCCCAGCGGGTGAAAGCGTGGTATAACCCAGAAATTGCTGGAAAATACATGAAAGTGCCGAGGAGGAAAAATGTGGGAAACAGCAGGATATATGCCGTGATGGTTTGCTGTCGAATCTGACCTGTGGAACGCATGATTTGTACCATGGCATACGAAGCGAACAAGGTCAATATGATCATGACAGCGAAGATACCATTTACAAATGGATTCCAGTGCCAGGTATTAATGGTAACTTCCCCGAGTCGTGGAGGTTGTTCGGGGGTAGTGGGATCGCCATCCATTCCATACATTTCCCGTACACGGGGTATGGCACGCAGCATTAGTTCTTTGTAGCCATCCAGGAATTCATCCATGCTCATACGGCCACCCAGAAACTCCTGTGCAATGACAACCCACTCCGCAACACTTTCCTGTTCATCTTCGAGACCCCGGAAATTCAACTTTTCAAAGCCATGTCCCACAAATGGCGCGTATTTTTCGGCAATGTTGTCCGGCAAATCCACATTTAAAATTGACATGGGGCCATTAAGTGGTTGTTCTTCTTCCAGGGTACGTTCAACAAGAATCCGGCCGGATTCTGGAGATGTGAGGAAACGCATGAAGTCAATGACACGCTCTGTGTGTTCAATGTCATGCTTCTGAACAATACCAAACATGTTCGCGCCACCACCTACACCACGAAACGGGCCTTCTACCAGGGGGTCTTCAGTAATTGGGGGAAACCAGAAGACACCGTACTCGAACCGGTCATTCGGGTGTAGTCGTGCAAAGTCACGTTCGATCGCTGTAACGAGAGCTGAAGTTTGCAGCATCATCGCTGCACGTTGCCGGTAGAACATCTGCATGGCACTGGCCATGTCTGTGCCCATAAATCCTGATTGCCAATATTTGGAAAAGTTCTCGAGCTGCCGGTAAATTGCCCGAAACTTGTCACCAGAAAAATCGATGATATTATCTTCAATCGCTTTCAGTAACCGTTCACGATTAAAAGCAACATACAGATCGGAATAGGGATCATCCGGGTCATATTCATACCCTTCGTTGCGATCCGGATCATAATCCCAGTCACCTGGTTTTGATATGACCACAGGAACCAAGTCACGAATGTACGCATCTCCAAGCAAACGTACCAGCCATCCCAAGCTGCTGGTCCAAAAAGCTTCGGCATCTGCTGCCATGGCAACAGGCACAAAACCTGCCTGTTTAATTGCCTCACAGACTTCCATGAACTCTTCCCAGGTTTCCGGAATTTCTACGCCGACTTCATCGAAAATTTCCTTGTTATAAAATATACCGATATCGACAAAATCAAGTGGAATCGAGAAGATTTTACCGGCCCATTTATAACGATTGATGAGCGGTTCATCCAAGCCATCAATCCAGCGTTCACCGGTATATGGATTGATGTCATTGAGGTATTCATCAAGAAAAACAAGGCGACCTTGTGATTCATAGCCAATCGTGTAGTTGACATTGTAGATATCGGGAACCTGGTCACCGCCACCAGCAAATCGAGTACGAATCCAGGTTTCATATTGTTGTGGAACAACGGTGATTCGAACCCGCACATCAGGATGTAATTCTTCATATTTTCTTGCTATTTCATTTAGTGCTACCCGAAAATTCGCTCCGATGGTGGCCAAATGAATTTCACTATGTGATGAACTGCGTGCCTGAGAATGGGCTGTGTCGGCAAACCCCAGCAACAATACTAACACGCCAAGAAAACGGGTCATATTCATTAATTTAGTTTACTCCCGACTTTATCCGATCGATCTTGTAAGTATTACTATAATGTCAGATCGGTACACACCTCCTGTTGTAAATTCTGTCTACATAATGATTGTGAGAAAAGCTTCATTCTCACCACACACATAATATCGTTTTGCAGATATATTTTCCAGTTGGTCTGTTCATTATTTTGTAAATGTATTGTTATAGACCACTTATACCAAGTGACACTACTTGTAAACTTATATTTTGTATAATATCTATTGTATTGCAGTGAATTATACGTTGAAGTGATTTTGCACTTACTCTATACCGATTTCAATCATGATACGCCATAATCACATTTTTCAGTTAGCATATAACGATGAACTCAAAGCTGTCTCAATAGATATGTTAAAATTAACATTGTAAATACTTCAATTTTATGATTTTAGCGCATTAGGTGAAAAATACCATTCAATCAAGGTAACATTGTAGGAAGAATATGAGCTATTCTGGGGGTTTCAGGCAAACGAGTCACGTTTGACACATCCAACACCCACAGATAACGTGTAATACGAATTTTTTAATGGAGGTCTATGATGAAGAATGTGTCAATTCTATTCGTTGTATTGTTGCTGGCGGTAGTTGGCTTGACTGGTTGCGGAGGTGATAAAACAACAGCCCAACAACAGCAAGCCGATCCTGTGCAAATGTCCCCTGAGGAAATGCAACAACTCCAAGAGCAAAATATGCAAATGCAGATGCGCATGATGCAAGAGAGCATGCAAAAACAATTAGGTACCCAGCCTCAACAACAGCAGCAACAACAACAACCTCAAAGTGATGGATACGGCTATTGAGCATCGGATTTGAAGTTCATATTTTGAACTGATCATTCAAGTGTTCACCCTGCCTATAAGCTTTAACAGTTTCTGACAGGGTGGCACTTAATTTAATTTAGGATCATTTTTTTATGATCATTTAAAGGCAAGGTTTATGTTTGCCCTGAGTCAGGGCAAGGGGGGACTACTTGCAAGGCAAAACAGATTGGGATACCGCAAAATCGCTTTTTGATGCCTGGTGGAAGCATGAATCCAAAAAACCACTGATACAAGCGTTTAGCCCCAAGGCAGATGTCGATCAGTACTATGCACTGGATGGTTGGGCATTTTTGCGGAATAAAGGCGCATTTGCGCAGATTATTCATGAGTTCAAACAATTTCGGGACTGCACTTTTTTTGGCGGCACAGCATACCCGAACTTGTGGCTGAATCTGGGGCCGGGAGCATTGGCAGCCTATTTGAGTAATTTCCTGGAGTTCAGTAACGAACAAAGCACTACCTGGTTTGAAAAAACCCGGGACTGGGATGCGGTAGAGGCCTTTGACTTTGATGAAGCAAATCCGTGGTGGCAATACACCTTGCAGATGGCAGAGGCTGCTGCTCCAAATGCACCGGGAGCGTTTATTCTCGCAACAACTGACATTGGGGGCAACCTGGATGTACTGGCTTCACTGCGAGGCACACAAGAACTATTGATGGACCTGGTTCTTGAGCCGGAGCGCATTACGCAAATGCTGTCGCGTATTGACGATACCTGGGAGCGCGTCTATACCCAGTTGGACCAAATCATCCGTGGCCACGGTCAGGATGGTACTGCGGCCTGGATGGGTTTGTGGTGTCCAGAGCGTTGGTATCCCCTGCAATGTGACTTTTCAGCCATGATTTCACCCCATGATTTCGAACGGTTTGTCATTCCCTCGCTGGTACGTCATTGCCGTTTTCTGGATAAGAGTATTTTCCATTGGGACGGCCCGGGGCAAATACCGCATCTGGATTTGTTGCTGGACATTCCAGAACTCGATGGTATCCAATGGGTGCCAGGGTCAGGGAATCCGCAATGTGAAAATCCCTGCTGGTACCCGCTATATGAAAAAATTCTGGCAAAAAACAAGTTGTTGATCCTGCAATGTTTTGATGACAATAAAAACATCCCGACGATGCTACAGGTTTTTCAGAACCCGAATATCTTGATTTCTACCTGGTATCCGACAGAAAATGAAGCACAAGACTTGTTGGAATTTGGGGATCAGGTGATGACGCTTTCCACAGGTAGATAAGGTTGAGCCGCATACGGCAGGTGATGCTGAATGGTTACTATTGATACTGATAATAAAAAAAGGCAAAAAATTCATGACAGACCACAAAAAATATCAGCCACCCTATTATGGCGCAGCATATTATCCCGAAGATTGGCCTATGGAACAGGTAGACGAAGATATACGCCTGATGAAAGAGGCAGGTATGAATGTCATGCGGGTAGCTGAATTTGCCTGGGCACGTATGGAACCAGCATATGAAATGTTTGACTTCGATTGGTTACATGAGGTCGTGGACAAACTAGATGCTGCCGGTATTGCTACTATCATGTGTACCCCCACGGCGACACCTCCAGCCTGGTTGACTGAACAATACCCTGAAGTACTCTTTATGAATCCAGATGGTCGCAGGGTTGGACACGGGGGACGCCGCCATACCTGCCCGAACAGCCCGGTCTACCGGCAGCATAGCGCTCGAATCACCCATCGTATGGCTGTTGAATTCGGACGGGATGATCGCATCATTGGCTGGCAAATCGATAATGAGGTTGCCCCACATTATGATTTTGAAAGCCATCGTTCTTTTTTCAAGCGTACTTGTTGTTGCCCTGTTTGTCAGGAAAAATTCATTCAGTTCATGAAAGACCGCTATGGTACGATTGATGCATTGAACAAGGCCTGGTGTACACAACTCTGGAGCCAGCATTATGATGACTTTGATCAATTGCAATTGCCTGATAGTGTCGTTTGGCACCATCCTGCTTTGTTGACTGCCTGGGAAGAGTTCAATTCAAAGTCATACATCGACTTTGTGAATGAACAGGCAGAAATACTGCATGCCAAGACAAAGCACCCTATCGGCACAGACATGATGCCGTTCCCGGAGATCGACCATTACGAAATGAATGAGTCGCTGGATATTGTGCAGTACAATCATTACGACTTCCGGGAAGGTTTTCGTAATGCGGCCTTCTGGATGGACCATATGAGACCAATCAAGGAACAGCCATTCTGGAATACAGAGACTGCCACGTGCTGGGCAGGTAATGTGGTCACATCGGGCTACAGTGAGCCAGGTTTTTGTCGGGCAAACAGTTGGCTGCCCATCGCGTTGGGGGGTGAAGCCAACCTTTTCTGGCTTTGGCGAACCCATTGGGCAGGTCAGGAACTGATGCATGGCAGTGTTGTAAGCAGTCAGGGACGCCCCATGCACATCTTCGGAGAAGTGCAGGAGGTGTCACGCGGGTATAAAGCTGCCGCTTCATTTCTGAACAATACCAATCCGGTGAATAGCGGTCTGGCTTTACATTTCAATCATATCTCACACCTGATTTTGAAGAACCAGTCTCTAAAACCGGACTTTAATTACACCGGGGAACTCATGCAGCGTTGGTATCACCCGCTTATCCGCAGGCATTATCGTCCTGATGTGATTGGCGCGCAGACAGACCTGACAAAATACAAACTGCTGCTGAGTCCCATGCTTCCCACCCTGGAGGCCTATGATTTGAAAGCACGGCTGCAACAATGGATTGAGCAGGGAGGTATATGGATTGCCGGGCCACTTACCGATATACGGAATGCGGACTGTGCAAAATATCGTCACGCGCCTTTTGGCGTTCTCGAAGACTGGCTGGAAGTATACAGTCCCTACCAGTTCCCGGGTTATCCCCGAAGTTTCAAACAACGCTGGACTGACGGAACCCTGTCAGAAGGTGCTCTGGCACACGATGCATTTGAACTTCGTGGTGGCGAAGCCCTGGCCTGGTACACGGAAAACGAACTGGATGGATTGGCCGCGGTGGTCACCCGGTCGATGGGTAAGGGCAGGATTGTTTTGCTGGGAACCCAGCCAGATGAAGCAGCGCTTTTTGCCTTGATCAGTCAACTGTCAATAGAAGCGGATGTCAGCACCGTAGCATCAGGTGACAGTAATGTACTGTGCGCGCCACGGAGTGGCTCCGCAGGTGAAGGTGCTGTGCTCGTAGAATTGGATGGTAAACCGGGAGTGTGCAGGCTTCCACAGTGCGGCAAAAATCTTTTAAATGGAGAAGCTACCGAACAATTGATTTCATTACCTGCCTATGGTGTGGCCGTAATTCAATATGATGGCAATTGATCACAGGTAACCTGTAATAACAAACATAATTCATCAGGGGGTACCATGCTGTTCAAATCGGAATGGGAAGCAACCAAAACGTTAATGACGCAATGGTGGGCCGGGAACGCGTCGCGGCCCCTGTTACAGGTAACCGCGCCCAGGGACGGGGCACCCGCAATTCGGCCTTATACTGCCTGGGAATTTCTGCATTATCGTGACAATCCACAAGAAGCTATCACAATATTTGTAAACTGGGCCGCGCATACTTTCTTTGGTGGTGTCGCCTATCCCCATCTTCGACTGAATATCGGCCCGGTGGCCCTGGCAGCCCAAATCAGTGGTTACCTCTCCTATGACGCGGCTACACAGACGGCCTGGTTTGAGCAGGAATTGGAATGGGAAGCCATCGAGCAAATGGCATTAAAGGAAGAGAATTCCTGGTGGGCTTATACACGTGAAATCGCCGCTTTGGCAGCCAGTGCGGCGCCAAGCAAGTTTATTGTTTCCACAGCCAGTCTCGGTGGTATCCATGATGTGCTCGCGTCTTTCCGGGGCACCCAGACTTTGCTGATGGACATGTTTACTGATGCTGAGAGAATCGAAGCGCAACATGGCTGGATTGAAGATGCCTGGCATACGGTTTACGACACCATCAACGAATTGACCCACTGGCAGGAACAGGGCACATCCGCCTGGATGGGTTTGTGGTGCGCGGAGCAGTGGTACCCCCTTCAGTCGGATTATTGTGCCATGATTTCACCCCGTGATTTCGAACGATTTGTACTGCCATCACTGCAAAGGCAGGCAGAAAAAATAACCTATCCCCTGTTTCACCTTGATGGTCCCGGTCAGCTTCCGCATCTGGATATGATGCTGGCCATGCCGAAGCTGTGTGGTATCCAATGGGTGCCTGGCGCCGGGAATCCGCCTTGTGAAGACCCGTCTTATTATCCGGTCTATGAAAAGATACTGGAAGCAGACAAGCTGCTTGTATTACAGTCATTTGATGATCCGAATAGCGTGCGGCAAGTGTTTCATGATTTTCCGTCTGGGCGTGTACTTGCCACGGTGAACTGCACCTCAGAATCAAGTGCCCGGGAACTGCTTAGCGCGGTCTCTTGAATTTTCAATGCTTATCTGTCATTCTGGATGTCAACAGCTAAGCCACCTGCATGGCAAACAACAAAAGAGGTAAGCAACAATGGTACAAACCCGACGACAATTCCTGGCAGGAACAGCAACCGCAGTAGCCGCGGTATTGGCCGGAATGGCCGTGACCAAACGGGGAGTCAATGCCATGTCTGATATGAAGAAACCCAATGTAGTCATCATGTTTGCAGACGATGCCGGATATGGCGATTTGGGGTGTTATGGGCACCCCACCATCCAGACACCCAATCTGGACAGTATGGCTGCCGAAGGTGCGCGTTTCACTTCGTTTTATGTTCCACCGAGTTGCACACCTTCCCGCGCGGCCTTGCTGACCGGTCGTTATCCCATACGCCTGGGACCGGTGGTGCGGGTACTTGGGCCAGATTCTCCCGGAGGCTTGGCTCCCGATGAAATTACCATAGCCAGAGCATTGAAGAATACGGGGTACCGCACCAAGTGCGTGGGGAAATGGCATCTTGGACATGCAGAGCCAGAATTTATGCCAACAGCGCATGGATTTGATTCCTATTTCGGGTTGCTTTACAGCAACGATATGATACCTCCCTGGGTAGAGACGGAAAAGCCCCTGGAACTGTATCGGGACACAGAACCTATTGAGCTGATTGAAGACCAGAGCCTGATAACGACCCGGTATACCGAGGAAGCAGTACATTTTATACATGAAAATGCAGACAATCCGTTCTTTCTCTATCTGGCCTACGCTATGCCACATCTGCCACTTGCAGCCGATCACTTTCGTGGAAAGTCCAGGGCCGATTTTTACGGGGATGTAATTGAAGAACTCGATTGGAGCGCGGGCGAAGTCGTGAAGGCATTGCATGCTGTCGGGGTTGCCGACAATACCCTTGTTCTCTGGTTGAGTGACAACGGCCCGTGGATTAATATGCCGTCGCGTATGGTACAAGGTGGAAATGAACTCTGGCATGCAGGATCACCCGGTCCTTTCCGAGGAGCCAAAGGTACAACCTATGAAGGTGGACAGCGTGTACCTGCCATAGCCTGGTGGCCAGGCAAGATTCCCACGGGGCGTATTATCCGGGATCAGGCCAATTCTCTGGACATCTTTCCGACCATTACCGGGATTTGTGGTGCGGAAGTACCGAATGATCGGCCTATGGATGGCAATGATCTGTGGCCACTGATCACCGGTGCCACCGAGCAGACCCCCTCAGATTTGTACTTCTACCTGGGGAATGAATATCTTCAGGCTGTACGAAAAGGCCCCTGGAAACTGCGTATCGCGGAGGGCAACATTGAACTGTTTCATCTGGAAAGAGATATCGCCGAACTGTTCAACATAGCGGAAGACCACCTCGATATCGTCAAAGAATTACATCAACTGCTGGTTGCATTTGCTGAGGAGACAGGCGCCGTTCTTGAAGACGTAACGGTATAATGTATCTGTTCTTTCGCACGTAGTATGGAGTATCGTAATGAAAAAATCTACTGGTTTTATGTTTTATGTATTGGTATTGATAGCAGGGATGTTTCTTTTTTCTCATGATGCATTGGCACAGCCACGTGACCTGATGAGTGATACCTGGGTGGCTACAGACCAGATCGACCGAACATTGTCGACCTATGTGGAAACTGGTCCGGCACGGGAGGACCGCTATGTGGCGATGTTTTACTTTCTCTGGTTGGGACACCATGCTACGTTGGGGCCGCACGACATGACCCGTATCCGGGAAGCAAACCCCGAGAATCCACAGTGGGGGCCATTGCACAGTTTTCACTGGTGGGGTGAGCCGGAAGTTGGATATTACCTCAGCGCGGATGAATATGTCATCCGCCGTCATATCCACATGCTTACGGATGCCGGTGTGGACGCGTTATTTTTTGATGTGACCAATGCGGTTTTGTATACCAATGAATATATGACATTGCTCAGGGTGATGGATGAGATACGCGAAGAAGGAGGAAAAACACCCAAAATTGCCTTTTTCTCCCACCTGGCCATTATCCAGAATATTTATGAAGAATTGTATAAACCTGGGCTTTATTCGCACCACTGGTTTTATTGGGACGGCAAACCCCTGATGATTCGGGTCAGTTCATCAGCTATGCCGGACCCGCTTCCGTATGATCAGGAGGTGGCCTCCTTCTTTACGTTTCGCAATATGTGGGGATTGCGCCGCATAACCGAGCCAAATACCTGGTCGTTCCTCCAGCATTATCCGCAAGACCCCGGATACAATGCGGTAGGTGCTTTGGAATTCATGTCGGTATCCACCGCGCAACAGGAAACCTACATGAGCTACCCAACCGCGCATGGCAAGAGTTATCACAACGGACAACAGCCTCCGGAAGCAGCCTGGGATTTTCAGGGACATAACTTCGCGGAACAGTTTGAGCGTGCCTTGGATTTTGACCCACAGTTGATATTCATCACCGGTTGGAATGAATGGGTGGCACAGCGCTTTGAAGATGAGCAGGGCAATACCCGTTTCGTGGATTGCTGGAGCATCGAGTTCAACCGGGATATTGAACCCATGAAAGGCGGATATACGGATACCCAGTATTACCAGATGGTAGATTTGATACGGCGTTACAAAGGAGCACGGGAAATTCCTGTCGCTGAACAATTGTACAATATAAATCTTGAAGCAGGTTTCGAGCAATGGGAAGAAGTTGATCCGGCATTTTACGATCATGTGAACGATATTGAACACAGGAACAATCCGGGTTGGAACAATGTCGGGCCGTATATCAACGAGACCGGTAGAAATGACTTTGTGACGCTCAAGGTGGCGGTTGATAACCAACATGTACACTTTTATGCTGAATGCGCAGACGATATCACACCATATACCGATAGTAACTGGATGTTACTGTTTATAAACATCGATCGAGACGCTGACTCCGGCTGGCACGGTTATAACTATGTTGTGAACCGGTATGTGCTGGATGAGGGACGCACCATGCTGCAACGCACGGCACATGGCTGGAACTGGGAAGATGTAGGTGAAGTGCGGTATGTGGTAACGGGCAACAAGCTGATGCTTCGTATACCACGCAATCTGTTGCCGGAACTGGACACCAGCTTCGAGTTCAAATGGGCTGACAATATACAGGCAGAAGATGATATCATGCAGTTCAGTATCAGTGGTGACGCCGCTCCCAACCGTCGCTTCAATTACCTGTTCCAGATAAACCCGGACCTGCTGATCAGTCAATTTTCCGTGGAACTGGACAGGCTGTTACGGGCAGTGCAACTCTACAATGCCGGTGTTTACTTTTGTGACGCGACATCGGAAGATGGGTATACAACACTGGCGGGGGATCAAACGGCATGTGCTCCGCATCCGGCGGATACCCGTGCGCCTGCCTGGCACATTTCCATGCCCGAGTTGTTGCGCTGGATTCAATTTTACAATTCCGGTGGTTATCACGTCTGCGTGGACATGGAACCGCCTACGGAAGACGGCTTTTGCCCCGGAATATAATGCTGTACTGAATTACGGTATGGCACGGGTAAGCAGATCGTAGTCGTCTTGCACTTCCAGTACGTCAACAAGGGCAAAGTCACCGATGCGAAGGGCTGTTTCGCTTTCAATCAGGATGCTGCCGTCAACTTCAGGCGCTTCCAGCGGGCTGCGGCCAATCCAGAGTTCATCGAAGTCGTCGTATTCTTCGATCAACACCCGCATTTGTTGTCCGACTCGCTGCTGAAGCTTTTGTTTCGTGATCTCCGCCTGGGTCTGCATTACCCGATGCCAGCGCCGCTGCTTCACCCTATCCGGAATCTGACCCGGAGCATCACCAGCAGGTGTGCCTTCTTCAGGGGAATACTGGAACGCGCCCAGCCAGTCAAATTGCAATTGGCGCATCTGTGCCAGCATTTCCTCATGCTCTTCTTCAGTTTCTCCTGGAAATCCTACGATCATGGAAGTACGTAATGCGATACCCGGTATCTGCTCGCGGAGACGGCTGACCAGTTCTATCGTATTTACTTCACGTGCAGGCCGTTTCATGCGCTTCAATACACCCCGATCCAGGTGTTGCAAGGGAACATCAAGGTAGGGGACAATCTTAGGTTCATTCGCTATAAGATCAAGGAAAGTTTCCGTGATACCACCGGGATAACAATACATGCAACGAATCCAGAAGTCACCCTCCAGCGCAGCCAGTTCCTTGAGCAAGTGGGGCAGGCGTGTTTCTTGGTCGATATCTTTTCCATATGCCGAGAGGTCCTGCGCGACGAGGATCAGTTCCCTGACCCCCTGGTCCAACAGAGATCGTGCTTCCTGTAATAGAATCGGTATCGGGACAGAACGGTGCTTGCCCTTCATCATTGGTATGGAGCAGAACGTGCAACCATTGTTACAGCCATCGGAAACCTTCAGAAACGCGTGGGGTTTGCCACTCGTGTGTTTGCGTACCATAAAATGCTCGACATGTACCGTCGGTTCTGCGCGTACCAATTGCCTGGTAACCACGTTGTGACCATTGTTATCAGGCATGTTCACGATCAGGTTGGTGAGTTCTTCAAACTGGCCTACACCTACCAGACCGTCGATTTCCGGCAATTCCGCCAGGATATCATCGGCATAGCGCTGGGCCAGGCAACCTGCCACAAACAGCCGCTTCGGGAAACCGGTGTCCCGCTTGCTGTCCGCCAGCCCGGCCAGTGTTTCCACGGATTGCATCTTGGCATCACCGATGAAGCCACACGTTGTTACCACAACTGCATCTACCGATTGCAGATCTACAACCGCACTGTCAACAACTTCACACCCGTGGCCTTCCAGCAGACCCGCCAGATATTCATTGTCTACCGTATTTTTGTCGCATCCCAGGGTGATTAATCCAACACGCATTCCGAAACCTCGCTCATTAAAAAAAGGACTTCACGCCAAATGCGCAAAGCCCCCACAAATTTGCCTCATTAATTGGGTATAGTATACCCTAAACATGGGAAAAATGCGAGATTGTGCGGTCAGACGCAGGCACAAAGTGGTATTGTTGATGTCTGAGCCAGCAAGCCGTAATACGCACCGCCATACTCGCGCAGGCGAATATCCAGACGAGTATGAAGCGCGACCGGGGTTTTCTGGCACGCCCTCCGGGGTGCTGTGTTGGGGGGAGCGTGTTGTCCCGGGGTGGCGGTCGTGGGCCTTACCCCGCGCTACTGCGCTGTAATCGCTCCGCGATATAGAACATGCAACAGTACGTACACCACACCACGCCCATTTGATTGCCCACCGATGACGTTATAACACCAACCCGTCATGCCCACGCAGGTGGGTAACCAGACGAGTTCGAAGCGCGAACAAAGCAACATCCCTTATTGGGTTCCCTTCTTCAAGGGAATGACGAAAAAGGCATGCCCTCGCAGGTAGGTACCCAAAGGTGATGGTTTAATATGAAGCAAATTAATTTTTCAGGCTTTTGGGCCTAGCAATGACATTCATGTTATCCTCTAATGCAATCATGTTAATTAGAGGAGTTTGATAAAATGTCAGACGAAAATCAACTATTTGATGCTTAATCAGCAGTGAATGGTTATCTAAATAAGCTTAAAGGGTAACAACACTTTTTATGGCTAAAATAACATCTACCAAAACTGAATATCCCGGAAGCGAAACGGTTAAGGAAAGGGCACAGTGGTCGTCAGAGCCTGCGTTTGTATTTTCGATGTCGGCAGCAGCGGTCGGGTTAGGAAATTTATGGCGTTTCCCATATATGGTAGGCGAATTTGGTGGTGCTGCTTTTATTCTGGCCTATTTACTGGCGTTGTTTATTGTGTGTATGCCCATTATGTATCTGGAAGTGGCAGCGGGAAGGCTGGCCCAGGGCAACACAGTCCATACCTATCGTCAAGTGAATAAGTTTGGTGTCTGGTATGGCTGGTTTATTGTAGGATTGACAATTTTAATCACCAGTTATTACCTTGTGATTACTGGCTGGACACTAGGGTATTCTGTTGATGCCATACGAGGTGATCTCCAACCATTCAGCTCGTTTTCCAGTGGATATGCTTCTGTCTATTTCTTTTTCGCGATTGTAGCCCTGGGTGCTATCGTGCTGATTCGGGGAATCCGTGCAATCGAAACATTTTCAAAATTCCTGATGCCACTACTGATTCTGGTGGTTGTCGGGTTAGTACTAACCGCAAGCCGGATGGAAGGCTGGGAAGAAGCAAAGGCGTTTTTGCTGTATGCTGATTTCAGTGCCTGGCGCGAACCCAAATTGTGGGTAATGGCTTTCGGTCAAGGTTTTTATACGCTGGCCCTGGGGCAAGGCTATCTCGTAACGTATGGAAGCTATATTCCCCAAAAAGCGCACGTACCACGTGCCTGCATAATCGTCGGTATTACGGAAACCTGTATTGCGTTGCTTGCCGGATGGATGATATTCCCATTTGTTTTCAGTTATGGCCTAGACCCAGGTGAAGGCAGTCAGCTCGCATTCACAACGCTGCCACGGGTCTTTGAAAACCTGGCCTGGGGCTTTCCAGTTGCCATTGCATTTTTCAGCTTGTTTTTCCTGGCAGCCTTCAGTTCCAGTCTTGCAGGACTCAAGGTGATTGTCAGCGCAGTGGCAGAGGAGTTCCGTTTGAGCAACACGAAAAGCGTGCTGATCGTTGCCGGGTTGATGTTGTTGCTGGGGATTCCCTCAGCGCTAAGCTTTACGCCAGTGGAGCTATCTATTGGTGGCATGCCTTTTCTCGATTGGATCGATCAGATGGTTGGTACGCAAGTCGTGCTGTTTTCTGGAATTTTCGGGGCAGGATTCTTCTGCTGGTTCGTACCACCCAAACGGTTACGACACGCGCTAGGCACCCACACACGCTATTGGGAATTGCGCATATATATCGTTGGTCGATGGCTGCCATTTGTGGTTATTGCCTGGTTGTTGATAACCAGGTTCCTGTAATTTTATTACGGTAGCTTTGCTTCCTTTTTAAAAAAGCTTTTCAATGAGCAGTGATTTGAGTCAATGTGCCAAATAACAATTAAGCAGCGAGTACAAAGTTGCAGACAGGGGGGTATTTATGATTTCCATAGTGTTTTCTGTGTTGTGTGTGGGAATGCTTATGGGACATTCGGATGCCGGGGCAGATAACTCCAGCTCTTTGCCACGCATCACCACACAGAATGGCGGGTTTGTGGTTGCCGCAACAGGAGAACCGTTCATTCCCCGGGGGTTTCAGTATGTGCGTATCCGCAACAATGGCACCCATTATGTCCACACTCCAGGATTCTATCAGCCATTGGCGATTGAAGAGATGTTTTCCGATCTTGCTGATCATGGATTCAATGTGGTGCGTACTTTCCTGGGCTTTGAAGGTGTTTTCGATGAAGGCGGTATTTCTTCGGCTTTTCTCGATAATCTGGAAGACTACCTGCGCAGGGCACGGAAGCATGGTGTCTATGTCATCCTCGAGCGTCGGTATGTCTTGCCGACGGGTCCGTATGGTGCCGCATTGTCCGACTGGGAAAGCAGTTTCAATGAAGGAATTGTCCCCGGGCCAAATAACATGCGTTACATGAGCACAGCGTATTTTGAGGCTATGCGCCATTTTTGGGGCGACCTTGTGCGAGCCATCCGAGACCGCGATCCGGGATTGCTCTCCACAGTTTTTGCGTATGAACTGGAAAACGAATCAGAATTACGGGTGAACGAGGCTCCCATCGTTAATACGGAAGGCGTGTTCGTAGCCCCTGATGGTAGAGTCTTTGATGTGACCGATGAAGATGAATTACAGGCACTACTGGACCATTGCACCATCCTTTGGGCGAATGCTTCTGTAGAAGCCATTCAAGAAGTAGACCCGGAAGCGTTGGTGACATCCAGTGTATTTACCTACCGTGCTTCTGGAAGGCCGAATGGCCCGGGTGCCCCTCGAAGCACGCCGTATGGTGATCCCCGATATCCCTTGCGACCAAAAGCCCTGGCACAGTCGAATTTATCGTTTGTAGACATTCATTTATACCCGGAATCGATCGA
>Ga0334884_1003638_pt1 | contig 17086 bp, 14 predicted proteins | sample GraSluR1_MG_7_FD_207215 | JGI IMG/M metagenome (GOLD analysis project Ga0334884, IMG submission 207215) | Sludge microbial communities from methane-producing bioreactor in Wageningen University, Netherlands - Granular Sludge_12_05 R1 | ecosystem: Engineered > Bioreactor > Anaerobic >...
TAAACTCCCAATAGAATGCTAAAAATTGTAGCAATTAAAGTACTAAAAACAGTAACTCCGAAGGTAAAATAAACGTCCTGCATATAACGATCTGTCACAACCGCATAATTTTCAAATCCTAATTCTCGCTGCTTGCTGACAAAACTACCCCAAAAAGAAGCAAAAAAAGGCTGCACATAAAGAAGAATTATGATTGCGACAGCCGGAAATAATAATATAAAAGCAAGTAAATTAGCAGGGGACTTCTTTCCGGTCCCCTGCCCTGCTTGGTTGTTGTTAATTTGTAAGTCATTCTTGTTTTTACTCATCGATAAAATAACCCATCTGCTATTCAGCAGCCTCTAACATGGCATCAAAGTAATCGGCCAGCGGAAAAGCCAATCCGTATTTAGAGAGCATTTCCGGGGTTACATCCTGATAAATTGTATCAAATGTTTCCTGGTCCACATAATCCTTTATATAATTTCCGTCAATACCCGGATACCAGTTAAACCGTTTTACAATATGTTCGGCTTGGAATTCCGGTGAAGTCACCAGTTCTACAAATTTCTTAGCTTCTTCCGGATGTCTGGTATTTTTCGGAATTACAAAGTACATGGGCTGACCGGGCATTCCCGGCTCTGGAAGTATCAGTCTTGTTTCAGGATCAAGCTTACCTTCTGCCATCCAGGTAAGGAACATGTCTACCCATACTGGCCCCATCCATATTTCACCACGGTTAAGAGCATCCAGGGTAGCAACATTTCCACCAGTTAGTGTTACATTTTTATCAAATTCTTTTAACTCTTTAATAGCTTCATCCCAAGTTGCAATCTCTGCCTCTTCAAACGGACCGGTTATGGCATATTTTTCATAATTCCCGGTCTTCCAGTAAATCCAACCTACTGTAAAAGCAACTCCTGACATACCACCCTTTATACCATTATAGCCAAATTTACCCGGGTTTTCCTTTGTCCATTTTACAATTTCCTCATAGGTTTTAGGGGGATCAGTAACATATTTCGGATTATAAGCAAGCACTGTCTGACTATGGAACATAGGCATACAATAGCCTTCAACATTTACACCCAGGCTGGTTCTGGCAAAAGGTGAAGTAACATACTGCCAGGTATCAATATCTTTGGCATAATCCATAAGTAAATCTTCTTCAATTGACCATCTGAGAAAAATTTCATGTACCATTGCTACATCAATATCACCGGCCTCTTTGTCTTTATCTGCGTTCACTTTCTCAAAGATAAGACTGGAACCGGCATTTCCGGGACCTACATGAACAGTCATTACTTCTACATTCGGATTTTGTTCAGTGAATAATGGACCTATAACATGCTGACCCAGGGCAAGCATATTGACATCACCGGCTGTCATGTAAACTAACCTGACTTTTTCCTGTGCAAAATTAATTGATGAAAAGCAGAGAAGCAGTAAAAAAATTAATGTAATAATTGTAGTTAAATGAAAATATCTATTAAGTTTCATTTTGACCTCCTAAAGCATTTATTGAAACTTAAAAAACGCGAAATTCTTTTAAGAAATTCCAACAAATCTTTCATTGACTTAAATAATGCATTTCACCTCTTTTCTTTAAATGGTATAAATACTTTTTGATAGAATATTTTGGTTTTTTAATCTTTAAAATGGATGTAAACTTTAAATCCTTTAATATAATTTCAAATAATATAGATTATCACATTAAGTAGTAATGAATTGATGAAAAAAGTAGTTCGAATAATATGGTTTGATTGTTGCAGATTTGCTGTAATATTACCTACATCTATAATGTATATATTAAAAAATTATTGATTCATTTAATTAACTAAATAATATTATTCTATTTCATATTATAGCTTATTTGTTTAATTTTTTAAAATAAAATTACGTTTTAAATTACTTCATATTATTTTGTTAAATGTACATGGGGTAGGCATTCCAAGGAGTAATGTTAACATTTTATTATTAGATAGTTATTTTGCTCTTCATGTCTTTATGGATAAATAATAGATAAACCGTCAGTATATTGCCTGGTGGTTTATCTATTATTTAAATATTAAAAATAACCATTAACTCCGGTATTGATAAATTATAAAATTAGATTCCAAAGATTATATAATGCCTTTTTCTTTAAATGTCTCTATTTTATTTTTATCTAATCCTAGAAGCTCCCCATATATTTCCTGATTGTGCTCTCCAACAAGAGGTATGCTAAACTTCCTGTTTCCTGGCGTCTTAGACATCTTATAAACAGAACCACTCAATTTGACCTTTCCCGAAACAGGTTGTTCAACTTCAATAATCATCTCCCGATGCAATATTTGGGGATCATTTGCTACTTCCTCAAAAGTAGGGACAGGAGAGCAAGGAACTTGAAACTTTTTAAACACATCAAGGGCTTCTTCTACAGTTTTATCTTTCAACCAGTTGTTCATAACGCTTTCAACATCTGCCATATTCTTTGCTCGGAGCACACGGGATCGGAAACGTTCATCATCGCTTAAATCTTCGCGTTCGATAGCTTTTAATACATTCTGCCATTGACCGTCTGTTATTGTACATACCACCACATAACCATCCTTGGCTTTATAGGAACCGAAGGGGGCAGAACTACTCAACCTGTTACCAATTCTTTTTGGTGGAACAAGTGTATCAAAATAATCAGCTCTATCCGGAAACACCATTGCCCATATACTGTCTTGCATAGAGATATCAATGTACTGACCTTCTCCTGTAACTGCTTTGTGATGAAGTGCTGCCAGAATAGCTATTACGCCATTATATCCGCCCATATAGTCAGCAAGAGAAACACCTACCTTAAGCGGTTCTCCACCTTCATAGCCGGTTACACTCATTAATCCACCCATAGCCTGGCCAACCACATCGAAGGTTACCTGGTCGCGGCGGGGACCTGACTGACCAAATCCAGAAATGGATGCATAGATAATTTTAGGATTAATCTCACTTGCAACTTCATAACTAAGACCAAGACGCTCTAAGACACCGGGAGCAAAATTTTCTACGAGAACATCACATTGGGCTACCAGTTTTTTGGCAATCTCCAAACCCTCGGGATTCTTCAGGTTTAAAGTTACACTCTTTTTCCCACGATTGTAAGCCATGAATTGATATGACTCTCCCTTTGGGGTTACTGGTGCGGCTTTCCGCTCCGGTTCTCCGGTACCCGGTCTTTCGACCTTAATAATCTCGGCTCCCAGTTCACAGAGAACCGAAGTACAGTGAGGACCTGACAAATACTGTGTGAAATCCAATACCTTGACATCTGCTAATGCCTTATTCATAATGTATATCTCCTTTATTTATTGTTTCCTAAGTTGTTATGAAGTACACCAATAACGGTGTAGCAAGAATGTGGAATATTCTTCAATTCTGCCATATTATTTATATGTTATCACAGATTTTAATGGTAGACAATTTACTGTACCTTATAATTTTAAATAGGCTCACAAAATAGATTCTATTTCTTTTGTATTGCATTATTACACATTATTCAATCCTGACAGTAAATTTTAATAAATCACAGTCTCAGTATATTTAATTAAAAAATGTGAGATTATTCTTTTTAATGACTATGTGTCAGGGCTATTAATAATGCCAGTGAGATTCCGCCAAGAAAAGCAATCACTGAATGCTTCTTTTCATGTCCGGTTGCCTCAGGCAGTAGATGGGATGCTGAAATGTATATTAATACACCTACCACAAAACCTAAAGCTAAACCTAATATTTGTTCATTTAATTTAGAAACAAGAGGATAAGCAATAAATGCACCTAATGGTGTTGTTAGTGAAGATATTAGAAAAGCAAATAAAATAGCCTTTTTCTTATTCAATCCACCAGCCATAAAAAATGAATAAGTAATAACACCTTCGGCAAATTCGTGAATTACCAGGCCAATGCCTGCCAAAAGACCTGTCAGTATACTGGTATTAAATGTTACTGTGTATATCATACCATCTACAAAGGAGTGTATGCCAATACCCTGTATTGCTGTGATACCAAAAGCCAGGGACTTTTGTTTTGTTTTATACTGGATTACCTTATTACTGAAAAACATAAATAAAAAACCAGTAAGGGCAAAATATCCAGCATTGTGATTTTTTTCAACTGCTTCAGGAAAAGCCGATATCAGGGGAACTGATATTAATACTCCGGCTGCAAGGCACATAAAATATGTCTTCTTCTTTTCCGCCCACTCTCTATTTTTATAGATAGTTAATATCCCTATACTATTAATCAGGGCTGATAAAACAGCAAAGATAGCTATCCAGGTAAATGTACTAAATTCAAACATTATTTTAACTGCCTCCTTCATTTAGTTAGTCAGTCTATATTTTATATTTTATTCGGGTATCATTTTGATATATCTGCATATGATTTTTTTACCAAACTAATCAATTTTTTAATTATCCCATTTAATATCCAGTTTTCGGATTCTAATTTTAAAATCATTTAATCTTCTGATAAAAAATCTGCAAAGATAGTGGAATGGAGCAGATATTTTTTCTGGTATTTTTTTGCCAGTTCAAAAAGAAAATTAATTTTTATTATAGGATTTGAGAGGTTAAAGAAATAAGTTTTTTCTTCGGCATTTGTCTCTTTTTTAAAATAACCCCATAAATGTTCAATAGTATTATATAATGCCTTTGATGGTACTTTATATTTAAAATGGGATTGAATTTTTAAAATTAAATCACCTTCCTGATCAATTGACAAATCAGGACTGTTTTTCATAAGACTCTGGATATTCCTGTAATATTGATAGCCTCTTGCCATAATTGAATATTTATGATGTGCCCAGAATTCAGTACCGTTTTTGGGAAGAGGTATTCGGCCCACCTGATTTTTTTCAAGGTATTTATTGGTTAATATTGCAAATTGTTGTACTGGTAAATCAACATAAATAGGTTTTACTAATGCTTTTTGTAGATGAATATTTATGGAATTTGAAAGAGGACTATTATGATTAAATCCTCTTAGATTCATTTCTTTTACAACCAGATCATGTCGTATAACCAGTTGGCAAAGACGGCCTACCCACCTTTTTGTCTCCGGATGCTGGGAATACCCCTTTTTTCCTCCACTAATAATACTAAATAAGGCATGTATCTCTACATGCTCTCCCAGCAAGCTTTTATCTGACAGATAACCAGGGTGAACATCCCATACTCTCATAATTGTTTACCTTTGTTGTTTTTACAACCAAAACTATTTAGTTGTCTTCAAATTTTTTCTTATTTTAGATTATAATACATATAACATGAAATAATAAACACTAAAAGAATATTTGTTGTTCTTATACTATTAGTTTATTACCATTTTTAGCTCATTATGGTAAAATATATTTATATTCAATATTCTTAATAAACAATTAATATCAATCATCAAACATCAGCCTATCAGCAAGATCCTTAAATATAAAAATTAAGGAGGTCAAATATCCAAAATGAAAAAGAATAACTATCAATCATTTTTCATTTTCCTTATTAGCATTTTGTTAATCTGGCAACTTTCTCTTAATGCACAAACAAATCAACCAATTGTTGGGGAGCCACCCCAAAGCATAGAAGACAATTTTATTTTAGAACCGGCAGAATACCATGTTGAAACATGGGTTGAAAATCTTGACATTCCCTGGGAACTTGTATTTTTGTCTGAAAACAAGGCTCTTGTTACTGAAAGAAATGGACAAATCCGCCTGATTGAGAATAGTATTTTACAGCAGGAACCTTATAAAGTAGTTGACGAAGTAGCACATATCGGAGAAGGTGGATTGATGGGTTTTGCTAAACACCCTCGTTATCCGCAACAAAAATATCTTTATATTATGCACACTTACCTTGGTAACAATGAGCTCTATAGCCGGGTTATCCGTTTTATTGATACAGGTAATACGATGGAATTTGATAAAATAATTATTGATAAAATTCCCGGTTCACAGGTACATAATGGAGGGCGTATTGCCTTTGGACCTGATGAAATGCTGTATATATGTACCGGTGATACCTGGCAAGCGGAAATTGCCCAGGATATCAATAATTCAGGAGGGAAAATTCTACGGTTAACACCCGAAGGGGATATACCTGATGATAACCCATTTAATGATTCCCCGGTTTACTCTTTGGGCCACCGTAATCCCCAGGGACTTGCCTGGCATCCTGAAACAGGAATTCTTTTTTCTTCCGAACACGGGCCTTCCGGGGAGTTTGGGCTACGTGATAAGGACATTATTAATATTATTGAAAAGGGAGGAAATTATGGTTGGCCTTTAGTCTTAGGTGATGCCAATGTAGAACCATATATTGATCCGATAATTATGTGGCCTCAGGCTACTCCACCCTCTGGCATGACTTTCTGGAATAATGATTTATTTGTAGCAACTTTACGAAGCAGGGCTTTACTGAGAATTCGTATGACTTTAAAAGACGACTCTTATGAAATAACTGCCATTGATCGTTTATTTGCTGCAGATTGGTCTAATGGCACCTATGGGCGTTTACGCAGTGCAATTGTCGGACCGGATAACGCATTATATGTCCTGACTAATAATCTAGATGGGCGGGGAACACCTCAAGAAGGTGATGATAGAATTCTCCGAATAACATTAAAGTAATATTTATGATATCCATAATATTTTGTATTTTTATAAAGCAATCTAATATTTCATTGGAATGAAAATAACTGGTAAAATTATTGCTTCTTTCACCCTCAAAATTATTTAGAAATCTTCAAATTACTTTTTGCAATTATCCAAAAACAAATAATTTCCTTTGACTTCTAACTATAATTATAGTAGTATTATTACTTGATGATTTTTTTAATATGATTGTAAACACTTTATTAATCAGCATATTTGAGTTTATAATAATATTTGTAAGGACAAATATAATATAAAAACTTATTATATCTCTTAAATATTATATTGTATACAATATTTTTCTTATAATTATTCCAATGGAACAGGAAAAAGATTTATAAGATAATTACAATCATGTTAGTTAGCAACAAAAATATTTTAATAAAGGTGGTAGTATGAGAAAAAAAATAATAGCGATAGTAATTAGTGTAATCATTGGTAGTCTTTGTTGTTTTGGAATAACTGGCTTTGGTGCTGAAAAAGACAGTATCACAGTGGGCTGGCCTCAATATGGGGAACAATCCATTCTTGGTCATATGATTTCAATTTTAATTAGTGAAAATACAGATATTTCTGTAAAAACAGTTGAGGACGTGGGTGGTACAGGAATTTTTCATCAAATGATGAATACAGGTGCAATAGATATTGGTCCGGACTATACCGGGGATGCATTATGTAATGTTTTAAAAGAAAAACCAATCGCTAATCCAAGAGAAGCATGGCAGGCTTGTAAGGATGGCTATCTTGAGAAATTTGACATTACATGGCTAGAACCAACCAAATTTAATAATACTTATGCCCTGGCTGTTCCGGCTGAGGTCGCCAAAAAATATAATTTAAAGACAATATCTGATATTAGACCTTATGCCAAAGATTGGCTATTAGGTTCTTCTGTAGAGTTTTCCCAAAGGCAGGAAGATGGTTACCCTGCTATGATAGCCTTCTATGATTTGGATTTTAAAGATATTAAACCAATGAATCCGGGATTAATGTATACAGCAGCTAATTCTGGCAATGTAGATATAATTGTCGCATTTGCAACCGATGCCAGGATTGCAAAATTTAATCTACAATTACTTGAAGACGATAAAGAATTCTTCCCTGCTTACAATGCCGCTGTTACAGTACATAATAATGTTCTAGAAAAATATCCGGAATTAGAACCAATGCTAAATGAAGTATTTGGCAACCTTGATACTAAAACAATTATTGAATTAAATTCACAGGAAAGTATTGAAGGTGAAAGAAGGGATATTATTGCAAGAGAATATTTAAAAGAGCAGGGATATATAAAATAAATTATCAGTTACATCAATCATTTTTTAATGACTGATTAAATAGTAAAAAGAATTCTCTCTAATTTTGATTCGAAAAAAATAAGGAGAGAATTCTTCCTTTACATAATTCACTATTACATTAACTAATTAAATAAAATAATTGAGAGTATCTATATGGAAGAATTTATAAAATATATAATAAAAAATTCTGACTATCTGTTAGAATTAATGGTACAACATCTTGAATTATCTATCTTTTCTGTACTAGCGGCAATTATCGTTGGAATACCTATTGGTATCACTATTGCCAGGTATAATAAATTTGCCAATATCACATTAAATCTAATTAGTATAATCTTTACCATTCCTTCTATAGCTATGTTTGGGCTTATGTTGCCTATTCTGGGAACGGGAAATCTGCCTGCCTTTATAGCCTTATTCTTATATTCCCTGCTTACAATAGTTAATAATACTTATACGGGGATTAGTAGTGTTGACAAAGGAATAATAGAAGCTGGCAAAGGAATGGGAATGACTAATCTTCAAATATTATTCAGGATTAAGTTTCCATTATCTCTCGGAGTAATATTTGCTGGCATCAGAACCGCTGTGGTTATTAATGTGGGAATTACCACGATAGCGGCATTTATTGGAGCCGGTGGTCTTGGAAAAATGATTTTTAGAGGAATATATACAGTAGAAAACAAGGTTATTCTTGCTGGTTCGCTCTCCATTTTTCTGTTGGCAGTTATTCTGGATTATATAGGCAGAATAATTGAAAAAAGATTTTCACATTCGTATCAAAAATAACTTCACCACGAAAAGAGGATAACAAAACAATGGGTGAAATTACTTTAACAAGCTTAGCAGGCTATGTAATAAATAATGTGCCATTTATTTTAGAAATGATGGCTTATCATATCTTTTATTCTGCAATAGCAATTTTCGCTGCAGCGGTAATCGGAATTATTCTGGGAATATTAAGTGCCAGAATTTCAAGGTTGTCATTTTTAATCAATATTTCTGCAGTAATTCAATCTGCACCAGATATTGTAATGCTTGCATTAATGATACCACTCTTGGGGATTGGACCAATATGTGCGTTAGCAGCGCTTTTTATTAAAGGAGTTCTGCCGATAATTATAAATACTTATGCCGGCATAAAAAACATTAAACCTGGAGTTGTCGAATCTGCCATAGGAATGGGAATGAGCAGGAGCATGATACTTTTTAAGATTGAATTACCTCTCGCATTACCTGTAATAATGGCTGGATTGAGAGCAGCATCAGTTATCAATGTATCCACAATGACTTTGGCTAGCTACATCGGTGTAAATGGATTAGGGATACTTATATTTAGAGGAATTGCCATGTATGAGGGCAATATTCTAATTGTAGGTTCTATTCTGACATCCTTGTTAGCAATTAATACGAATTTTTTATGTGGATATTTTGAAAAAAGAGCAATAAAATGGAAACAATAATTATAATTTTGAAAAACAGCAAAATTATTTGAAAGACCAAGGAGTAAATAAAATTAAAATGGCTGAAATGAATAAAATAAATTTTAAAAAAACTGCATTGATTTTAATTGATATGCAAAATGAATCCACACCAAACGGTTTTTGGAAAACCTATGGTTGGGATAATATTGTTATTAATGCAAAAAAAGTCCTGGAACAAGCCAGGAAAATAAATCTTCCTATAATTTTTGTTCGCGTGGCAGGAAGAGTTGATGGTATAGATACTTATGAATATTGCCCAACAGATGAAAACGGAAATCGAGTTTATTCAGTAAGAGGAACTGATTCAGTTGAAATTGTAGATGAGTTAAAACCAGGACCTGAAGAAATTATTGTGGAAAAGCAGAGATTTTCTGCCTTTTACCAGACAAATATGGATTTAGTCTTAAGACGATTAAAGGTACAGGAACTCATAATGTTAGGGGTTTATACTGATTCGTGCTTCTTAACCAGTGTTTATGATGCCTTTACCCGTGATTATAGAATATCTATAATCAAAGATGCCTGTGGAGCCGGTACAGAAGCAGCCCATAAGACATCGATCATCGATATGGCTAATTGGATTTATGGTTGCAGAATATTCAAAACTGAAGAAATGATTAAGGCTATGGAGAATAGGGCGTATAAATGCTGGCAATGGGAAAAAGCACACTCAATGCCTTATACTACAAAAAATATAGATGAAGTTTATGAAAAAATATAATTAGTAATTTTTTTACCTTTTAATAAAAATAACCCTGATATTTTTAAAATATCAGGGTTATTTTTATTAGACATTCTCTCACAGAGAACAGATATTTCCCCCACCTCATGTAGGAGCGGTATAACTGTTTTGGGAAATATTGTTGTTATTCCCACTTCCACCGCAAAATCCAAATCCGTCAAACAGTCTTTTAGTTTTTTTGCTATTACATTTTGGACAGGGAAAATTACCCTCTTCCATATCTTTAATCGAGGTAGTAACCTCAAATACATTCTGACAATCCTGACATTTATAATTGTAATTGGGCATGGATATCAGTCCTCCTTTCTGCTGTAGATATTTTCATTTTCAACTGTTAAAATATTTTACATAAATTAAGATAATTTAGCAACAGGCATCTATAGATTTGATTTATTAATTTTTCCAATTATTAAATAAAAAAGTTTGACATTGATGATATTATAATACATATAATAACTGATATTATAAGCAGATACCAAATTATGAATTTGTTAGGAGAAAAAAATAATGTTTAGTTTTAAAACATTGCCAGAAATGCTTCAAGAAAGCGTAAAAAAACATGGGGAAAAACCTGCATTTAAAGTTAAAGAACAAGGAAGGTTCATCCCAATTACTTATAAGGAACTATATCAGAAGATAAAATCTTTTGGAACCGGATTACTGGAAATCGGTATAAAAGAATTAGACCATGTCGGGCTGATAAGTGAAAACCGATTGGAATGGATTATCTCGGATCTTGCAATAATACATCTCAGAGCTGCTGATGTTCCCTGCAGCGGTGGTAGCTCTCCAAAAGATATATATTTTAAGCTTAGCCACTCTGATTCCACAGCAGCTATACTGGAAGGAGAGAAGCAGTTCATCAATTTCCTGCAGATGCCGAAGGCATTGCCAGAAATAAAAAATATAATTTTGCTTGATAAAATAAATCTTTTTTGTGAAATAGCGGAGGCTCCGGAATGGGCAATCCCAATCGATTTTGTCGAAAATAATAAAATAAGCAAAATTTTTGAAAAAACATTAAACAGTTTTATCAGACATCAAAATACTGCTTTATTCTTATCACCAAAGGCTAAAAATTTTTTAAAAAATTATCTGGAAAATAATCAGCAAGTATTAAATAAATTAAAGGGTAAACTTCCTGCTGCTTTTTTCAAAGAAACCCTAATGCAAAGGATATATACTGTTGACAAAGGTTTTAACCAGCAAAAATCTTTTAAAATTTATTCTTTTGATTATATCTCACAAAAGGGCCAGAAACTTTTAGAAAAGGGAAATAATAAATTTGAAGAAATAGCTAAAAGCGTCAGGGAAGATGATCTGGTAACAATCATTTATACATCCGGTACAACAGCGGACCCAAAAGGTGTTATGCTGGTTCATTCCAATTTTGTTCATAATGTTCGGGTAATGCCTCCTGTTCAAGATATTAATGGAAATGACAGGTTTTTATCAGTCCTGCCTTCCTGGCATATCTTTGAAAGAACGGCAGAATACCTTTCCTTAACCGTTGGTGCATCAACCGCCTACAGCAAGCCTTTTAAACAAATACTTCTTCCTGACCTTGCGGATGAAAAACCAACCATAATGACCAGTGTACCAAGAATATGGGAAAGTGTTTATCAGGGAGCTATGGCAAAAGCCAATAAAGGAAGTTCTTTTCAAAAAAAAGTATTCGACTGGGCCTTTAAAGTGGGGACAAAGTATAAAGAAGCAGAAAAAATTGCCAATAATGAAATTCCATTATTTGACAGATTGGAATTTAGTCCTGAAGAAAGAAAAAAAGCCAGAAAGACTATGGCTATGTTAGGATGGCAATACAAGCTCGCCGACAAGCTGGTCTACAAAAAAATCAAGGAAGTTGCCGGAGGTAAGCTGAGATTTGCCATCAGTGGTGGAGGAGCATTACCGGATAATGTAGATAAATTCTTTGATATAGCCGGAATTCTGGTCTGTGAAGGTTATGGACTAACTGAAACTTCCCCGGTCTTATCTGCCAGGAATCCCAATGCCCGAATCATATCTACCGTGGGGACAACCATGCCCGAGGCTGAAATAAAAATAGTTAATAAGGATAACCTGAAAAAAGAAATACCCAATGGCCAAACCGGTGTAGTTCTGACTAAAGGTCCGATGGTTATGAGAGGTTATTACAAAAATGAACAGAAGACTGCTGAGGTTATCCAGGATGGCTGGTTTAATACCGGAGATCTGGGAAGAAAGACAAAAAACGGTAAATATTTGCAATTAGTAGGCAGATCAAAAGATACCATAGTCTTAAGAGGTGGGGAGAATGTTGAACCTCAGCTTCTGGAAGAAAAATTACTGGAGAGTGAACTTATTAACATGGCTGTGGTAGTGGGCCAGGATAAACCTCGCCTGGGGGTACTCATTGTTCCAAATTTTGAAACTTTAAAGGCTTTTTGGGAGAAGGAAAAAACTAAAATTGAAAACATCAGTGATTATTTAAAAGATCCTAAAACTATTTCTCTTTTCCAGCAGGAAGTCAGAAGACTAATATCCAGAGAAAACGGCTTTAATCCATATGAAACCGTTATGGGATTAGCTTTATGTTCACGGGAATTTAGTGTAGAAACAGGAGAGTTAACTGAAACCCTAAAAGTAAAAAGATTTGAAATCCATAAAAAATTTGAAGAGATTATTAATAAAATCTGCGGATAGATAAAACAATCAAATAGTTCAGACTATAAGTTTTTTATTCAAGTAGTCAACAAAACTCCAAGATTAAAAGCTTTATCAAGGAGTTTTGTTGACTTTCTAACCCCTTCTCCGGAATCTGATTCAGTAGCAATCAATGTATCAACCAATTCAATATTGGCAAAATACTTACACCATATTCTAATAGATGCCAGTGCATGCTCAGGATTTCTGGAAATGTTAGCTACCCAGACAAAGATGGCTTTCTTTTTTTTCTTAATCCTAGGCTTAAAGACCAATTTGCCGTTTGGCTGGGTAATCATCTCTGCCAGACAGTTTGATCTATCTATCATAAGCTTGAGCTGGGCACTGAAAGATGCAAAATAGGCAGGTGCACCAATAACCAGGGCATCAGCACTTTCAAGGATACTATAAATTTTATCCATCCCGTCATGAAAAAAACAATATTCAGGAGAGGGAAATTTTTCACAAGCCTGGCAGGGCAGAATATCCAGATCATTAAGGTAAATTTTTTCTGTCCTGGCGCCAGAAGTTTGAGCTCCTTCCAGGGCTTTTGTTACCAGAGTATCCGTATTCATACCCTTCCTGGGACTGCCTATAATACCCACTACCTTTAAATTATTACTCATTTTTCTTATTGCTCCTTCATAAGATTATTACAATTTATTATAAATCTCTTTAATTACCGGAACAGTAATATTATTTTCTTCCGCCATACGGATTAAAGTGCCACCGAAAATATCTCCCTCGTGCCGAGCATTACCTTTTTCATAATCTCTCTGGAAAGATGTTTTGGTCTCATAGGGAAAACCTTGTGCTTTTTTAATTGTCTCCTCAACTATGTTTTCTGCGAAATCTACATTTTTTGCATTTCCGATTAAAATTACTTCATTCATAATTTCCTCTGTTAAAGTCCTTAGCTTCTCATCTCCCAGAACTTCTCCAATTGTTTTTCCTGCATAAGCAGTTACCAGGCTGAATGGTGCAATAAAAATATATTTTTCCCATATTGCCGGATATGGATTTTCAAACCAGGAAGCCTTTATTCCTATTTGTTTGAAATATTCAGCAATTGGCTGATAGTTATACTTCTGATATTCAGGATCTTTACCAAATACAATTTGCCCTTCCTGCCCCTTCTGTCTGACTGTTCCCGGTATTTCGATACTGGAAGATACGTAAACCGCAGCCGGTGTAACTATTGCCTTCTGTAATTTTTCCCGAATTCTTTCATAAATATCAACCCCATTTAATAAAGGAATAATTATAGTATGAGACGAGACATTTTTTGATATGGCAGAAACTGCATTTTCTAAATCATATCCCTTTACACAGAGTAAATACAAATCAGGAGTTGGAATTCTTCTTATATTATCTGTAGCAATATTGGGAAAGCAATTGAATTCATCGTTATCCGTTATAAGCTTAAGTCCATGCTCCTGGACATATTTCAGGTGTTCTCCGCGACCTATGAAATATACTTCCATATCATTCAGATTTTCAGTATTAATTTTATGTGCTATCCTGCCACCAAAATAACCTCCGACTCCACCGATACCATATACACATACATTTTTAATTTCTTTTGACATATTTTCCTCCCACTTGCCTTAATAATTATTATTAACTCATAATATAGAGATAATGGCATCATAAAATCTAAAAATAATATGAATTTAATACTTTATAAACTGGATTACTTTATTGTTATTATAATAACATAATTTTAAATATTTTTATTTAGAGATTTTGGGAAGAATAAGACACCTTTTCATCTGTATAATATTATTGAGTCTGACAATTAAAATAATATCTGATAATTTCCTTCTGTTATTAAAAGTTATTTAATAAAATTGTCTTATTAGTTGAAATAAAAATATCGATGTTTTTCTCAATATTTGAAGCTATTTAAATGTAAAAACCCTTAGAGAGAGAAAAAATATTTTTGCTATAATCCTGAGTTTAGCAAAGCATGATCCCATAATAGTCTATATGTACCATCATATTTTCTTGCCCCATAGTCAGTAAAAAGGGGGGTATCTCTATAAATAAAATAGAAGGCTTTTTTTATTCCTGAGTCTTTTATATAATCAATCATCTCTTTTAAGGCTACAGCCTGTATTTTTTCATCAGTAGAGTAATCATCCAGGGAAGACCAGCTTATATTAAACTCTGTTATATAAGTACTTTCGACTCCAAAGCCATTTACCATTTTAGTTATAATTCTTTTCCAGTCGTTGTTATAATTGTCATTTCCGCCCCTGTACATATTAAAGGCTAAAATATCAATATCACCCTTTCCAACCATTATCCAATAATCTATATAATCGGTAAAACAGGTATAGCTTATTTTCCCGTTGGTGAATATTGTTTTCACTTCACTTGCTATAGATTTTAGATTCTCAATTATTTGCACTGCAGTTAATGTAGTGCCATCAACATGCCATTCCTCTTCATTTCCTATTTGGAACTCATAAACTCCATTACTCTGTGCCCATTGGGCAGCATCTAATATAGCCTGCCTGAAATTTGGCCAGCTTTCTTCTGTAATTAAAAAATCTGTATTGTTATGAGAATTTGAAGAAACTCCCCAGACTACTTTGGCTCCTTTGGCAACTGCTGCCTGAACTGCTGACTTGGAATCTGTTAACAATGTATCGTTTTGATAATCGGGAATATCTATTCTTAGCTCAGTAAAACCATTAGTCAATAGTATATCTATATCCTTGTTAAATCTTCGAATAGAAAAATTGCTGAATAAACACATGCCTAAACCAGGCCATTTTGTGGTAATTGTGTTAATTGTTTCTACAGTCTTTGTTTCACTATTGTTGGGTGTTTTTTCTAAAACATTTAAATTATCAACAGTAAGCTCACACGCATATATAATGGCTGGATAAAAAGTTATTATTAAAAGAATAAAATATAGAAATAAGATTATGACTGCCTTTTTCATGATGATATTCTATTATATATCCTGGAAAAAAACAATCATAATCTTTCGTTATCAAACAACTGCTCTTAAAAAATTAAACGATTACTATAAATGATAGATTTAGTACAATGATGTTGTTTCAGCTCTTGTATTTATACCAGCTAACCTTATAGTATCAGAATTAAGAAGTGCCTCATTCCATATTAATGTCCTATAAGTTCCATCTTCTTTTAATACACCATAGTCATCATGTCTGAAACAGAAATAAACAGCTCTTTTTATTCCTTTGTTTTTAATATATTCAATCATATCGAAAATCGCCTCAGCCTGCTCTGCTTCGCTTGTTGAGTAGTCTGTCAGAGATTGCCAGCTCACATTAAATTCAGTCAAATAAACGTTATTAACTCCAAAGGCGTTAATCAAAATATCCAGCAGTCCTTTCCAATAATCACTATAATTTCCATTTCCACCCATATACAGGTTTGATGCGATAATGTCTATGTCACCCTTTCCGGCATTAGCCCAATCCTGACTGAATTCCGGAAAACAGGAATAACTTATCTTTCCATTGGTAAAGATTTTCTGGACTTCAGTTGCTACAGATTTTAAATTTTGGATTATTTGATTTGCAGTCATTGTAGTACCGTCAATATGCCATTCTTCTTCATTCCCTAATTGGAATTCATATACTCCATTATTCTGTGCCCATTGTGCAGCATCTAATATGGCCTGTTTGAAGTTTGGCCAATTAGAATTTGTAATTGTAGTCCCGTTTGATGAAACTCCCCAGATTACCTTTGCTCCTTTAGCAACTGCGGTTTGTACAGCAGATTTAGACTGACTCAACCAGGTAGAGTTTGTGTAGGTTGGTATATCAATGCGTAAGTATTCAAAACCATTATCTAATAACATATCTATATAGCCGGTATTATGGTAGTATATCCCCATGCCCAAACCATCCCACTTATCTGTAAATATTAAATCGTCGTCATTATTGTCATCGATAATGGTATAAGATTTGCTGACCTTAAATGATAAATTGCCTGCTTTGTCATATATTGTACCGGCAGGCAGGGTTATTGTTTTTGTACCAGCCGAACTGGTATCAATATTTATTGAACCTGAAGAAGGAGAAACAACTCCTGACAGATTATCTGTTGCAGTCCATGATGCTGTCACAATTTCATTTAATTCATATTCACCCGTGCCGGGTAATGTTATAACTATTACAGGTGGTGTCTTATCTATATTAATACCGGAAACAGTTACCGGATCAGCAACATTACCAGCTGCATCTATACA
>Ga0334884_1003643_pt1 | contig 17057 bp, 11 predicted proteins | sample GraSluR1_MG_7_FD_207215 | JGI IMG/M metagenome (GOLD analysis project Ga0334884, IMG submission 207215) | Sludge microbial communities from methane-producing bioreactor in Wageningen University, Netherlands - Granular Sludge_12_05 R1 | ecosystem: Engineered > Bioreactor > Anaerobic >...
AAGCACGAAAATATGGGATAGGTATTATTCTTGCATCTCAACGAGCAAGTGATTTTAATGAGGTTCTCCTCTCAAATGCTGGAACTGTTCTAACATTTAAACAAAATCTAGCGAAAGATGCCCGATACATTGCAAGAAATAAATGGGCGAAGGAAGAAGTATTATTGAATGCCCAGACTGGTGAAGGATTTGTTAAATTTTCCACTGAAAAGAGGGCCTTGCCTGTTCAAATTGTTCCATTAAAAAATCGATCACACGGGAGGAGTTCTAAGAAGAGAAAATAAGCTGTATTTAAAGTCATGATAGGAAATTATTACGCCCGTAATATTCATCCTGATAATACATTCAGTATTTTTCCTTTCAAATGATTCCAACACCTTTCCAATCCTTCAATACTCTTGCCTCCCGGAAGAATCACCTTTCCGCTTTTAAATATGAGTGCAGTACAGTCTTTTAGGTGAATAATCAATCCTGGGAATTGTTCTGGTTCATATTCACATTGTTCAAATTGCATAGAATTAACAATTTTATTAAGATCAATCTCCTGTGGAAATCTCTCCATACCAACAATATTTTGAATTTTTGGAGGGGTAACCTCGCTCACATCAATATGCGGTGAAAGAAATTCACACAATTCATCGAATGAAGGATTTATATCTTCAATATTCTTTAAGCCATAAATTATGTATTTTCCACTTGCGTATATCGTTGCTTTTCCATGTGAAATATGAAAATATCCACCATGATATTTTTTTCTGACATATGTAAAAAGCGGATTATTAAGAGAATTAATTAGATCAAGATCAATCTGGGCATGGAAATCACCTGAACATACAATATTTATCAATTTCATTATACGTGATCCAATTATTCTCTCAAATACATGCCACCTACCGGCACAAATCGATTTGGTTTTTTGATATTATCATACCTTTTAAAATTATCTAATTCGAGCGCAATCCATTTCTTCTTTTTACCTTCACCTTTTCGTGCACGAACGCTTTTCCACTTTTCCAGCCCCGAAAGGTACTCTTCCACTTCGTCGCGTTCAAGAAAGATGGAATCTCCAAATATATCGAAAAAATTCAAAGGATCATCCATTATAAGAATTTTCTTAATCCTTGCTTCTCCAACATATCCTGTATCCTCATGGGATTGGTAAAAAACCATTTTCATACCTATTTTAAGATCTTTGAATAGTGATGCGGGTTTAATGAAGACGGTTTTTCCGTCTTCAAAGAATCGCGACATGTATTCTTTTGGGATTGGAAATGCGACTCCGATGATTTCAGTCATAATATCAGTCCTTTGCGCTTTTCAATATGAATTTGTAGTCTTCTTCAGGAATTTCTCTCATTGCAACGCGGATATGACCTGTCCACATTGTTTTATTTTTGATAAATTTTAATTTGGGAATAAGTTGTTTGAATTCTAGTGGTTCCTTGAATATTTTTATTGGTTTTAATCTTACCCTATAAGGGAATACTTCATTACCCATTTTTTCCGGGGTAATAAATATCGGTATAGTATCTTTATGTCCCTTGGAAATTATTTCGAAAGCACCAGTAATCGCAGAGGGAAGAATCTCATCGTTTTCTTTTTTCTGAGAAACATAAATCAGAATATTATCTCCGGGTTTTACACGTTCTATTATCGCTTTGTTCCTTATTGGTATTCCCCAGATATTCTTTTTCTTAATTATTTCCCAATTATCCCGATTTGATGAGGCAAACCAGTATGTCATAAATGGTTGTTCGCGATGGTCGGTAAAAAAGGTATACGTTTCTAAAAATCCTCATAACCTTTTCATAGTTTATTAAACAAATTGCTATATTCAGTAGAAATGAGAATTTATCTATTACAAGGCTAGTGATTTGTATACTGCATCTATTGGATCTTCGTAAAAAGAAATCTGGAATTTACTGAATAAATCTGGAGGAACAGTTGATATTTTAACAGCTGAAGATATCGGAATTAACACCTTTTTTGCTCCGACATCCAAACAGACCTGCAGAAGATCAGATAAATTATCAATAGTGCTTACTGAACCACCAATTGTGAAGGTTCCAAGAATCGCAATTTGTTCTTGGAGCGGTTTCTCCAGGGCTCCGGAACAGAGACTGATGAATGCTGACAATGCTAAATCATTTGCCATGCCGACACCCATGAGATCCTGAACATGGAGGTGGTAGTCTTTTTCCTTGGTGGATATACTCTGACTCACTGATTTTGCATTAGCCTTGAAATAATTAAACGCAGTCTGTATTGCTTCTTTGGCTTTAGAGTTAGATCCCAGTCCAGATTTATCATATTTACCAGATCCGGCAACAACTTGTAATTCAAGCTTAAAGACCCCAATTCTTCCAGTATCATTTCTAATTACCGTATATACCTGGCCCGGTTTCCCAAGACCTTCAGGGATTAATTTACTACCGCCACTCTCAGGCACAGGTACATATTTTTCCGAAAAATCTTCATTATCGATGTAGGAAAAGTTGACATCGAAAAATTCAATTCCGCCGATTTTTTTCAATTGTTCTTTTACTCTTCGTCTACCGATGAGTGCGTACTCTAATATTTCCTGAGCTTCTTCCTTTGAGAGAATTTCATCTGGATATATCAATTTTAGCAGACCGGAATATGTCTTTCTTACCGCGATAACATCTCTTTGATTTAGATTATTTCCCAATTTGAAGTACTTGTTTAAATGGTCACCAAAGGATCTCTTTCTCATCTCTCGCAGATATTCTGCCAGATAATCGACAATAAATCCATACCGATCAGTGAAATGTTCAGGTCTGAATTTGGGAACTTCCCATCCTGGAAGATAATAATGAATTCTGTCGAAAAATGCGCTATCATTATTCATTGCATCAGGAAACGGAGCAAAAAGATGAGAGGTTTTCAGCAATGAGGATACACTTTGATTGATATTGCCAACCAATACAATTGATGCATTTGCACTTATCTGGTCTTTTCCTCTGGCAAATGAGCCAGAAGCCATATAATCTTTTAAAATCTGGATTCCTTCTTTATCTTTGAATCTTATTCCAGCAACCTCATCAAAGGCAACAACATCCCACATACCTACAAGGCCTACCTGCCTTGAGCTCATATTGTAAAATAGATTAGCAACAGTTGTCTGACCACCAGAGATTAATATTGAATTTGGTGAGATTTCTTTGTATATGTGCGATTTTCCAGTACTTCGAGGCCCAAGCTCACATAAATTATAGTTATTCTCAATAAGAGGAACAAGCCGTTCAAGAATGTGCCATTTAACTGGATATTCAATCTGGGTTGGTTCCATTCCGACAGTTCTTAAAAGTATATCGATCCATTCGTCTTTTGTGAAATTCTTCCTTTGGCTAATGATTTCTTTGATATCTATATTGGGAATCTGAATCGGTTTTAAACTTGAGATGATAAAAGGAGACCGAGAGGATTCTGGGGAATATTCCATTTTTATAATACACCAGATACCCCCACCAAGCAGTTTTTCATATCGTTTTACTGTTTCCGCTTCGACTTTAATACCGATAATTTCTAAATTTGAGAAAGCGGCTTCATAAACATCTCTTCTTTCATTGAGATGAACTGTGACTTTATCGATGATAGTATAGTATCCAGTCTCTCTTATTCTTGATTTGACCAATTCGGCTTCGTCTGGTCTGACGTAATTATCAGAGAGAATTTTTTTTACTTTCTTCACGCCCTCTTCAATCAGATCTTCCTCATCTGTTGCGCAGTTGGATCCCAGCAAATATTCAAGCACGAATATCGGGACATTATTCCCTACCTTCATTTTCTTGGTAAGGTCTTTCCTGACAACTCTTCCCGAGAAATATTTGTTTATTTTTTTATCGGTTTCAAGGCCTGAATTAATCTCCTCCATTCATTCCCTCTTATCTTTTTTTTAGAAATCATCGGTTATTAAAATGTCAACTTCAACAGGGATTTCAAAGATATCCCTGTATAGTGCCTTGATATCTTCATCAACTCCTTTCAGAATATAGATTCCGTTTTCAATATGTCCACCCATTGTAAGCATTAGTTCAAAAATTCTCTCATTTGGCTCATCTGAAGTCTTATCTGCAATAATTGTCCTTTCATCGCTTACTTTTTTCCCGGAATTATCGTACAATGCAATTTTACATCTTAAGGCTTCACGCTTGTCTGTTACATTTTCTGTCTGAAGGAGTCTTATTTTAAATGGATTATTTGTGATCTTTCTGCTCTGACCTATTACGGTTATTCCAACTTTTCCGTGTTCAATTCCCTTCCTGTCGAGATCTGAAGTATTTTTATTGTGATTGTAAAGTAGAACAGGAATAACAATCTCCTGGAGTGATGAACCACCATGAACAAAATTCCTGCCTCCTCCTTGGAGTTTGAAGCGTAGGTCGGCATACGGGGTATATATATAGAGTTGCTCCTTTGAATCTGATGGCAGGTTTAAATCAAATCTATGAATATTTGGATTTTCTGTCTTTTCGCTGCTAATTATGAAGCGTTTATTTGTTATGATGAATTGTTCTTTGTCTAAAAGGTTCGTCTCAATGAGGTCCATACTTTCAAGGGAATCGCGGTTGTAAATAAATCCATGGTCTGCCGTAATTATAATGTTAGTCACATTCAGGGTCCTTCCGAGGCGGTTTACCATTCCGTCAATATCCTTGATAGTCAGGTCTGCGGCTTCAAAAACCTCATCTTCTGATAATTTGTTATCACCAGTATCGTCAATTCTGTTGTGGTATATGTAGATAATCCTCTTTCCTTTGATCAATTCTCTTTGCTCATCTGATTTTAGTTTGTGGAATTCTTTGAAGTTGAAGGCAATAGATTCCTTTCCATAAGTTGCGAGTATCTTTTCACGGTTTTTCAAGCCGTCTGAGTCGATTCCGTCTGCAAGGACATGGTCTTTTTTATATTCCAGTTGTTTATGAGGAAGGAGGGATGCCATTCCAAGTCTTGTATAGGATGGGAGGCTTCCTGCCATTGTTTCTATCTCAACTGTGCCGTTTGTGCTCTTGTTAAGGGCATCTTTTAATTCTGTGGCGATCTCAAATCTCATGGCATCGGAGATGATGACAGCGACTTTATCTCTGTCATTTCTTTTCATTATCTTCGCAACATGATTTTTAAAGAAATACTCCTGGTTATCGACTAATTCTATATTCCATCTTCCATCTGAATGGGATTCGACTAAATCGCTCCACCTCATCAGGATTTTTTCATTAGCACTCCGGTATTCTCTTTCGACTCTCTGCCTGATACTATTCTTTAGAATGTCTTTTTCGCTGTTTTTGTCGTAATGGAAGTAGAATTTTCGATAATAATAATCATGGAGGTAATATAATTCAGTATATTTCTTGAATAATTCATTTGGGCTATTTGCAGGGATATTTGTCTCTTCAATCTCTTCAGAAAAACGTATAAGTTTTATTGCATAATTAAGGGCAGAATAGATATCCTTGAATTCGCGATAATAGTGTTTTGTTTTTCGAGCTTTGATCCATTCAAGATATTTTTCGTAATCCTTTCCGTTTTCTGAGACGGTTGCAACGATCTTTCTGATTATACTTTTATCAAAAATATCTGGAGCTTCTGCATCAATATAACATTCAACTATCTCTTTGTTCAGGATGGATGTGAGGTCTTTCTCAATTTTTTTCTCATCTTCAAGAAGAAGATTCTTGCAGTATTCATCAAATCGGAAAAAATCCATTGAGTTATGCATCCATCCCGAGATGAAAATTTCACATTCATTGCTCTGTCTCTTTTGGTTGATGTACTGCTCAAGCGGACCCAGGGGAAGTGTTGCATTTCTGTCGATATGAGTTACCAGGAAACTCAAAAAGAGTTTCTTTAGCGTTGGATGTTCCTTGTAGAAACCGAAGTCTCTTCCAACAATATCCCAGAATGGACCAGTAAGATTAAAACGAAGGATATCTTTCCAGATTGTATTTTCTTCTTCGAAAAGCGAGTCCATGAGAATATTTTTTACAATCTCTCTGTAATCGGGACCGGTTGATCCTGTGAGGACAGCAAACATTCCTTTTATGAAGTCTTCTTCTTTCCATGTGTTCATATAATATTTTTTGAAGGACGCGACTCTTTTTTTGTTGGCGAAGAATTTCTGATGTTTTTCGAGGAATTTGTCAAAATCATATCCTTCTATGCCAATCTCTTTTTTAATATCAGATATCCGGCTGTTTTCAAATCGTTCGGAATACAGCTGAATATCTAAGAGCCAGTTCTCCTGAAATGGCCTTTCAGGTTCGGGGGAGTAAATGAGATAATTTGATTCCGTGTCATCATGTTCAAGGATTTTTTTGGTTTCATAGAAGTTGTTATTGAGAATATGTGTCTTTATGCCATTTTGACGGAGCGTTTCTTTGATTGATTCAAGATCTTCTTCACTGGCAGTCTTTTCATTATCGTACCAGAAGACTATCTTTCTCTTCTCAAAATCCGAGAGATTGCTGAATTTTTCAAGTATTGCGGCAGTTGTCCTCTCCAGACTTAATATTGGCATATCTCTTCCTCTTTTAATGGAATTTTGGGTCTTTTTTCATATACCTCTAAAATTTTCATATCCCCTTCACCAAACCCTCAAACTTTGCATAATTGACTTTCACACCATCGTCGAGATCGATTTCAATCAGTGACAAAGCCTTGTTGTTCAGGAGTTCGTCGTATTTCTTCATCTCTTCAATCTGGTTTTTGATTTTTGTGAGTCGTGCCTTGTTTTGTGTCGTATCCTGAGAGAGCATCTCCACTTCTGCGATGAGTTTTGATTCGAGTTCAAGAAGGTAATCGGTCCTCATCTTCGCAAGAGTGGACTTGTCGTACCTGTGCATGTATATGAGTGCATTGAATCCCTGGTTCTTCCCGGAAGAGAACATCCAGTAAATGGGTCTTTTCTTGTATGTCTGGACATGATCCTTGTAGAACTGTTTTATGAAGTAGTCACGAATAGCCTTCTCAGGTGATCCGGTACTCCTTCCGGTTAATGCTTTGGCGATGAATTCAAGATTTGTTGCAAGGGTTTCTTTTCCGAATGTAATTTTTAAAAAGTCCTTGAATCTTGATACGATATCGTCGGAGAAATACTCGTCATCGAGGATGGGGAGGATGTTGTCCTCGTCGGGCATAAATGTAGGCTCGGGGATCTGTTCGAGATAATCCTTTCTCGTTTCTCCCTGATTTGCGAGAATAAGTCCGGTTTTGTCGAGCGAATATCGCCCGAACATGCAGCCGACTGCATAGGAGATCAATTCCTTTATCGTGTCCTTGAGAAGAAGGGCTTCGAGTTCTTCTTTGCTCTTGTTCCCGCCGTAGCGGTAATGCGGATTGCATGTAAGTGTAATATCAGACAAAGGAATATCCGGAGTTAGTTCATCTTCAAGACCGTATGCCTCGATGAATATCCTGTTGTTCTCCTCTTCGAGTTTTTGCGTCTCAAGAGCCATCTTCTGCCAGTGCGACTGGAGTTTTGCGTAGGTTTCCTTTATTGTCGGGGATTTGTATTTAGGGGAGAGAAGAGGGAGGGTTTTAAAGTCTAATGAGGTTTCATAAGAGTCCCAGTCGCTTTTTGCGAGAAACAGACATTCATCAACTATTTTTTTTATTTCTACTTTTACGGAATCGATGCTATCTAATAACGGTAAACAACGCACCTCACCGACATTCATATTTAAAGTTGGATTAATCACTTTTAAAATTTTTAAAACATATTTAGTATTTAAAAATCCTAAACACATTTCAATATTATTCTCATCCCGAAAAAATAACGATGGTGCAGCCAAATTGAAAATTTGATTTCTCTCAAGAATTCTAAATGATATTTCACCACTAGTAATTAGGGTCCATGATATCCCTTTTTCCCCCCAAAGATATTCAGGTAATATCCTGGCCACACGGTCTTTTCGATAATGTCTCCGTGCATCATCAGACCAATCAATAACCCAATCTACGTTGCCATACCATTTTCGATAAGGTCCTCCTTTGGGATGTTGCCACCATTTACCATTAATGCCCACTTTTTTTGAGGAAATTTCCCAGTGTTGTCTTAAGAATCGATCATTATCTCCAGTTTTAGTTTGGCCATCTGAAATTGTAAGATCATGAATAAACTCTTTTGCAACGGTAAAGGGATTCACAAATTTTTCACTGACCCAATACGCAATAGGGCTTCCCGGGATCTTCTTAAAATCTTTAGAAGAAGCCCGGTAGAAATTAGGGACAGGATTGTTTGCAGTGGTCATATTCCCTTCACCAAACCCTCAAACTTTGCATAATTGACTTTCACACCATCATCGAGATCGATTTCAATCAGTGACAAAGCCTTGTTATTCAGGAATTCGTCGTATTTCTTCATCTCTTCGATCTGGTTTTTGATTTTTGTGAGTCGTGCCTTGTTTTGTGTCGTATCCTGGGAGAGCATCTCAACTTCTGCAATGAGTTTAGATTCGAGTTCAAGAAGGTAATCGGTCCTCATCTTGGCAAGGGTGGACTTGTCGTATCTGTGCATATATATGAGTGCGTTGAATCCCTGGTCCTTCCCGGAAGAAAACATCCAGTATATTGGTCTCTTCTTGTAGGTCTGAACATGGTCTTTATAGAACTGTTTTATGAAGTAGTCGCGGATGACCTTCTCAGGCGATCCTGTACTCCTTCCGGTTAATGCCTTGGCAATGAACTCGAGATTTGTTGCGAGAGTTTCCTTTCCGAATGTAATCTTTAAAAAGTCTTTGAATCTTGATACAATATCGTCGGAGAAATACTCGTCATCGAGAATAGGGATGATGTTGTCCTCGTCGGGCATAAATGTCGGATTTGGAATCTGTTTGAGATAATTCTTAATAGTTTCTCCCTGGTTTGCGAGAATAAGTCCAGGTTTATCGAGTGAGTACCGCCCGAACATACAACCGACTGCATAGGAGATCAATTCCTTCATTGTGTCCTTGAGGAGAAGGGCTTCGAGTTCTTCTTTGGTTCGGTTTCCACCATACCTATAATGCGGGTTGCAGGTGAGTGTTATCTCGGAGAGAGGAACATCGGGAGTCAGTTCGTCTTCAAGACCATAAGCTTGGATGAAGATTCTGTTGTTCTCTTCTTCGAGCCTCTGCATCTCATCGGTCATCTCCTGCCAGTGCGAACGGAGTTTTGTATAAGATTCCTTTATCGTCGGTGATTTGTATTCGGAAGAGAGAAGAGGAAGGGATTCGAAATCCCATGAGGTTTCATAGGAGTCCCAGTCTTTAATGGCAACATTAACAGCTTTTTCAAAAGTTGCTCTTATTATTAAGTTATTTTTTATTAATTCATTAAAAGGTAATTTAACAACATCCCCCACTTGGAATGTTAATGTAGGATTTATTATACTTAGCAGATTTGGAGTAATTTTACTTAATAGGAAGCATAATATGAATGGAATATTCTCATTTCGAGTGAATATTTTTGGACCATTACAATCAAAAATCCTCCCAAAATCACTATATCTCACTCCGAAATTGTTAGAACTTATTCTAGACCATGTTATCCCCTTTTTAAAGTAATATTCAGGATTTCTGATTACTGAATTAGGTTTAAAATCCACTAATTCTTGGCCGTCATTTTCCCAATTTACAACGTATTCGTCATTCCCGCCCCATTTTCTATATTCACCACCTTTATCGTGTGGAAACCAACGACATCTCGAATGAATAGCCTCATTTCTATTTTTTGCATTAAAATGTATATTTTTATAATTTACTTCCCACCATAATTTTAAGAAGTAAAAATTATCACCTGTTTGTAATCCTACTTTTGCTTCAACAACTTCTTCTAATAGAGGTAAATTTTCAAAACTTTTTCTTAATTTATCACTAACCCAATACGCAATCGGATTCCCCGGAATCTTCTTAAAATCAGCGGCAGAGGCCCGGTAGAAGTTCGGTAAGGGGTTATTTGCAGGAGTTTTGGTGGTCATCGATGATTTCCCTCTTTTATTTCTAAAAGCCGGAGATTCATTATGCTCCCTTCTGCAAAGATGTGAACTGGGCTGACTGGACAACTACATCCCGGAATGCCTCTTTCTTTTCCGATTCACTTCTGCCATCGACAAGACGGATATATGCCCCCTTATAGTCCGGGTGATAACTATTTTTAATAATAAAGGCAGTGGTTGATACGACCTCCCCGCTTATACTGTCAAATGCTCGTGGTCCAAAATGAGCCATTGTAATTATTGTCTCATTATCTAGTATCTTTTCACGAAGTTTTTCAAAAGAGGATAAAAACATCCAACTTTGCATGGTAATCATCGCGATCAGCCCCTTCTTCACCGAAAGGTTAAGATTACGCTCAATAAACATTGCGAAGAGATCTGATTTGCTGTCCGGGTAGTTATCTTTTGCAAAGTTCTTTAGATCTGTATTCAGCCCCTTATTCCCCATATAGGGTGGATTTGTGACAACTACATGATACGTCGGTGCGAGATATTCCGCCTGTTTTAGGGCTTTCAGGACTTTCTTATGCGTCTCATACAGGATAAGATTTGATGAAAGATTCTTTTCATCAAGCATCCGGCGGATGTCGGAGAGATCTGTTGATGCGGGACGAATAAGCGACCCAAAATTGTCCGCCTCAGTAAACTGAAGAATCGTCTCTTTCAATGGCGAAGAAAATAGATTGCTCCCAACCGCCGACATATAATCTTCAAGTTCTCCCTCTTCAAAAGAGATCTTTTCAAGAACGCAGATATTCGGTTGAACGGGATTTTCGAAGAATCTCTTATCTTTACTCTTTGCTTTCATAACAAGGGCGAAGGCCGCAAGAGATCCGGCACGCCTGTCGATTTCGATACCATAGAGATTGTGTTTTAAAATAATTTCCGTGATCTCGGATTCAAGATATCCCTCCTCCTTGTAAATCTCATATAAAAGATCAAAGGCATATACAAGCATATGTCCTGATCCACAGGCAGGGTCACAGACACTGATATCTTCAGGAGTTTTAATTCTTAAAAAGTCTGTCTCTTTCTCTTCCGGCATGATATAATAATCCATCTTCTCAAAAAGGCGTGAATTGGGGCGGTTCAGCATCCAGAGCCGTCCAAGCGAATTTTCAACCAGGTACTGGACGATCCATTTTGGAGTGAAGAGCTGTGTTACAGCCGGGATCTGGTCAGGAGAATAGGCCTTCTTCGCCGCCATTAGTTCACTTTTTTTCTCCGCGATATAGTCTTGATATATCCAACCGATAATCTCTGTCTCCTTCCAGTCGTCTTCACTGATGATATCATTCAGGTCTCTCAGAAGAGAATCGGTATGTAAAAGACGTTCAGGGAATAAAAGTTCGGAATAGTCCTGGATCTCCTCAAACATAAATGGCATTGTCTCGTGAAGGAAATTGCAGAGCCGAAGAATAAGATAGCGATAGAGCTCCTCGTTTTTGCCCTCTGACTTAAGATTAAGAATATAATCCCGGTCAACATTCATAAAAGAAAGATCAAGAGCTTTTGTGAGGATATCCGGCTCTCTCTTCCCCTCCGATGCTGATGAAAAAATCCTGATCGGCATGTATCCGTTTGCCTCCATAAACCGGATGGCAACAAATCGATTGAACCAGGTATAGGTTATCTCCTCAATGACTCGGTCATATCCGATATCTCTGATCCTTCGGACTAAAACATCCCGTTGAGGTTTAATACCTTTTTTAAATACCTTACCATTAATTATGATAGAATCCTCAAATTCTTTTTCAATTTCGGAGATCTTTTTGGGAAGGATACCATAATGTGCTGCACGTTTTTTAGTTTCCTCCAAAAGCTTGACCCTTAAAGAATCGGAAAATGCCTGAATCTTTGATTTATCCATATTCATATCACCTGGATTTTGTTCTTTTTCTGTAAAATCTCCTTCAGTTTTTCTTTAATTTTCATAATATAATCGTCTAGATCTTCCTCAGTTTCAATGGTCTTGGTTGTTCTGAAAAGGACCGTTTTATCAATTATTTCTGTCTTCTCGCTTCCCGGTTTGGATCCACCCTCTGATTTAATTTTTTCATCAGTTTCCCTATAGGTTTCTTTGTATAAATCCGAAAGATGATCACATTCAAGTTGGATAAACGAGCAATCCTGTGATTTTTCGATATTTGTAATTGAATATTCGAAGGTCTCCCTTACACCATCAACAACTGAACCCGAGTATAGACTTGAATAACTGAATTCATCATCTAATTTGTTCTCGTAAGACCTCGCTTCATCTTTGAATTTTTCTTTCAATCGTGCGAGAGATTCTGCAAGTGAAGCCTCAATTGCACTTTCGAGCTGTGGAAGGCGTTTAATCTCTGAGTATGGTTCCTCGGAATTCAGAATGGCTTCGATCTCAGAGAGACTTGTTATTGCCTTTTCATTCAGAAAACGGGTGTTTCTCTTATAATTTTCAATTTTTTCAAGAATCCTCTTGAATATCTCTTTCTGGGTCCCCTTAAAAAAATGTATTGGTAGTTCGGCTTCTTTATGGAGCCTGTAAATTTCATCTTTCTGATCAGAAATATTATCCAGGAATGCAGAGGGATCGGAGATTTTCATTAATTCTTTTAGGAAATTTAAATAATTCTCAATAGGTGTTTTTCCCGGATACCTGTTCTCCTCTGAATATTTGGCATAATCCTCTGATAGTTCTTGTTTTTTAGTTTCAAAAACACTCATTGCTAATTGATTAAGATCGCTTTCCTTCTCTGGTAAAGCAACTTTATCAAAAACATCTCGTAATACGGATTTTACATTAGTCAGAATCTCAATGCTTGTCTTCTTCCTAATCTCGATAACAACCTTGTCAAAATGTTCCCTCATCGTAAGATATTTGGTGATTTCTTCCGGATTGAGGGATAGATAGGTCTTTTGATATCGAAGCTTGACATCCTCCCCTACAAAAAGTGTTGCAACCAGACCCGAGATAGTCATATTTTTCCAACCATATGGTTTTCTCATGAATTTTTCTCTTAATTCACTCAAAACAACAGGTTCCTTCTTCTCTTCTCTAACACTGATATAATTCAACATTTCACTAAGAGCGAGGTTATTTATCTCGGATTTCCCAACACCGAATTTTTCAAGGTCATCAGATTTTAAAATCCTGAGAATCTCATTGTCGATTTCAAATTCTTTTGTAACATAATTTGATTTTTGATATACGTTTGTAACAAGTATCGCATATCCATCCTTTACCCTCTCTTTTGGACTCGTCAAATCAATTGAAACCTCAACACCATCAATGAACACCCTTGCTGTTTTTATTTCCTCAAAGATTGCCAATTTTGACGAACCCCGTAATTTCGTGGCCTCGGTATTTTTTGCTATCAATATACTCTGCAGCGTATCATCGGTGCGGTTCGAACTGTTCTGTTTCAAATATTTTTCAATTTGAAGATATTTTTCAATCTGGGATGGAAATTCACTGGCATTTGGAAAGACAAAAAGTAGCGTATCCTTTGAGTCGATATTGCTAAGGATCTCACCGGTAAAATTGCGTTGTTCTGCATCCGATGGATATTCATCTGATAGAGGTGTTAAAAAACGGATTGTTAAATCAGCCTCGGAAGACGTCGTTATTTTATCATCCACCGATTTGTTGAACTTATAATCTCCATAAGATTTCTGACATATGTCATTTGAATTAAAAATTATTTCATAAATCTCCTGGATTATTTTGTGCCTTTCAATATCGATATTTTTTATTTCTCTATCAATTTCTTGCTCTTCATTTGTAAGAAAACGGAAAGTGTCTCCAGTTTGGCTGATTAGAGTCTCCTTTTCGAGTCGGTTTAATGACTCGATCACTGTTTCTCTTAGTTTTAATTTATCTTCGTCAACATGAGTAAGAGAAAGCACGACAATATTATCGAGAGTTGGTTGTATCTCTTTTACATGTCTGATCATAAAGAGAGTTTTTAGCATTAGGCAGTCAAAATCCTCAAGATTCTCATTATCGCTAGCCTGGCTTATTGTTCTTATTATAACCGGATCAAGAAAGCTTTCAATAGTATCATAAAATGAATAAAAAGGAATGAGTGTTCCCACACCACAATCTCCATATTTTTCAGCAGATTCCTTATACGCATTAAGCATTGAGCGCTCGCCCTTTGCAAGATGCTTACCAGTAAAACCGGTTGTACGGATCTTTTCAAATACCCTCTGCAAAATCTTGAACTGATATGGAACAAATGGATATACCGAAACAAAATCATCAGAGTCACGGTAATTCTTCATCTCCGCACTGCCCTGAGAAAAAGAGATGAGGTTTTTAAGAATGATTTTTTTCTCGTCATAGAAAATAGAGAGCATTTCATTGAATTCTTCTTTTTTCTTCAGAATCCTCTTCTTGATTACCTCATCAACATTAGCACTCGATAAGCTGACCCTTGTGTCAAATCGTGCTTGAATCTTTGAAAAATCCTGTTTTGTATCCGATCTCTTTATTCCTTTAAGGGCCGTTTCAATATCTGCCTGAGATGTCACTATTATCCATGCCTTTCCCTTCAGTATTGTTCCAAGCTCTTCTGCAACAGTCTGAAGATTAAGCATCAGTTGACTATTATCTCCAATATACTGACCAATTTCATCAATCAGGAAAATTACTTGGTGATCTTTTCCTTTTGACATGCAATGTTTCTTAATGGCCTTTGCAAATTTTTCAGGGGTTAGTAAATAATTTTGACCATCTGCTTCAAACATTATCTTATTTGCGTCCCTGCTTTGGAAATTACACTTATCAAGAGCTTCCAGGATATCATCCTGTACAAAGGAGTAGTGATCACGACTTTCTTCCCATTTGTTACCATTAATCTTCTGGAATTCTTCTTTAAATTTCGTGAAAAGGCCTTTATCGTCGAGATACTCTTCAAGTTCAGCAATCCAAAAAACGTCTCCAAAATATCCTCTTTTTTCATTGAAGACCCGCATAAGTATATCGACAATCCTCTCTGCAGACTTTCCCGATTTGACATCGATATTAAATAAAATTACATCTTTGGTACCGATTTTTACCGATTTTTCTATTGTACTTAAAATTTCGGGATCCTGAATTTTATGTTCGAAAAATTCAAGTGCCGTTTTGCCCGCCACTTGCCGATTTTCCAGGAGGTATGCTAATGTCTTTAAATAATGTGATTTTCCGGATCCAAAATCACCAGAAATCCAGACACCAATTTTATCAGTAGGTTCATTTATTGAGTGCAGATATCTCCCAAAAAATGTGTCAATATACTTTAGTGACTCCCTCGTTACAACATACTCGTCAAGTTCGGTAAAGACATTTTTTTCATCATACTGATCAACCTTAATAACACCGTTAATCTCTCTTTTGATGTTATTATAGAACAGATCCTCAATTTTAGTTTTCATACTTTTCCCCCTTCTCAAACATTTGATTCGTTTACAATCCGAAATGCACGATAATAATTGGCGTCTTTGAACTTTCCAAACAAACTGAGTACTGAATTGTCATATTTACCAGGATAAAATGCTATTAGCGGAGTATTTCCCATCATTGACTGTAAATTATTCAGAACTGAATGTGAGCGAATCAGGGGCCATGCCTTTCCAATCCCCGTTAACAGTACAACATCAACAATACCACATAATTCCATCTTTTCTTTGATTTTCTCTCCAATAGAATCAGGTTTTAAAATTAATTTTAATTTTTCTAAAACTAGATCTGAACCTTTCTTTGATTCAAATTCTGTAATTTTTTTATGATCAATTTTATTATTCAATATTTCAAGGCATAACTCAAAGAGATCAATTTCAAGAAAGTTTAATGATTTTTTTTGTGAGTTTTCCATTAATTTTTTAATTGAATATCGGATAAGTAGTTCATTTTCAGGAGGATAGTCAAAGATCCAGAATGGAATTTCATTTCCGAGACCACGACCTTTTAAAAAATCAGCCTCGAATATTTTTTTATTTAGAAGTTCTATCCGTTTTTCAATTGTCATTCAATTACTCCATTAATTATGATTTTCAGATAGGATTATCGGTTTGACTTTTATTTTAATATTGTCGAATATCGTTTACTCCCCCCCCATCTCACCCAAACACCCCCAACAGCTCCCGGATATCCCTCAGCACCACATCCGCCGTCTCCACCCGGTCCTCGTGGAAGTTCCGGTCGCCGTAACTCGCGTACGCCGTCATCATACCCATCCGCTTCGCCGGCCCGATATCCCGTCTCAGGCTGTCTCCGACCATCAGGACCTCGGAAGGGTTCCGGCCGACCCGCTTTAGGGCATACCGGAATACCTTCGGGTCGGGCTTGTGTGACCCCGACAGGTCGGCGGTGACGATTTCGTCGAAGATGGGGTAGAGCCCGGTCCTCTCCAGGCGGGAGACGGCGTTTTTGAGGTGGGCGTCGGTCACGATCGAGAGCGAGAGGCCACGGTCCTTCAGGGCCAGCAGCGTCGGCTCGATGCCCGGGTAGGGTGCGAGGTCGCGGATCTTCCACTCCTCGTACGCCTGGCAGCACCGGGCATACCGCTCGTCGGAGTAGACGCCGTTGTCGTGCATGAAGTCCCGGATGTTGTTCCAGTCCTCGAATCCCCAGCCGTCCCTCCTGAGGAAGTAGCCGAGGAGGTCCATGGCCCGGTCCAGGCCGAGGATCCGGTTGACCTGGCTGCAGGCGGCGATCTTTGCCTCGACGAAGTCGAAGAGCGTGTTGTCCATGTCGAAGAGGACGGCGGTGATGGTCCGGGGTGTGGGTGGTGGTGTGATCATGGTCTGGGTGTCTGCCTCTCTGGTGTGTGAGATGTTTGGAGCCAGCCGGGTTATGGGTTGCGTTCGGGGCACTATTCCCGATAATCTCATCCAATCACCTCTCGATCCCAAGCCCGGAAAGCTTCCTGCACAATTCAAGTTCCCGCACGAACTCCCCCTCCATCTCCTGATTCCTGATCACAACCTTCAGGCTCTCCCGTTTGCTCCCCTTCCCGCGGTACTCGCCGTAGATGAACGCCGGGCCGACCTTGACGACGCCGAAGGCGACCGCAAGCCGGAAGACGAGGTCGACCGC
>Ga0334884_1003648_pt1 | contig 17039 bp, 13 predicted proteins | sample GraSluR1_MG_7_FD_207215 | JGI IMG/M metagenome (GOLD analysis project Ga0334884, IMG submission 207215) | Sludge microbial communities from methane-producing bioreactor in Wageningen University, Netherlands - Granular Sludge_12_05 R1 | ecosystem: Engineered > Bioreactor > Anaerobic >...
GAAATATTTGCATACATAGACCGCCTGAACCGGACAAGTTCTGAGTTTTCGGGGCTCAGACGGATCGATAAGCGCGATTTCCCCCGGGAAGCTGTGAGGGAGGCTCTGTTGAATGCGATCGTTCACAGGGATTATTCTTACAGCGGGAGCACCCTTATAAGCATCTTTGAAGACAGGATCGAGTTTGTCTCTCTGGGAGGACTTCCGAAAGGAATAGCATACAGCGACCTTATGCTCGGTGTTTCTGTTCTTCGGAATGAACGGCTTGGGGATATTTTTTACAGGCTGCACCTCATCGAGGCATACGGCATTGGGATGCCGAAGATAATGGATTCTTACAGCCATTTCAGGGTAAAGCCGACAATCGATGTCTCTGAAAATGCATTCAGGATCACTTTGCCCAATACCAACTTTACAAGCAGGGTAGGAGAGGACCGGGACAGGTTGACTCACGACGAAAGAAGGGTAATGGACTATATTGCGTTGAATGATAATGCAGGAAGAAAAGACCTCCAGGCTGAATTGGGTCTCTCACAGAGCAAAGCTGTTCGCTTGCTAAGGACTCTGACCGAAAAAGAAATGATAGCTGTAAACGGCAGGGGAAAGAACACCAGATACACTGCAAAGGAAAAATAGGAAATATTAGGGTCCATAATAATATCAATTTGTGCTATTCTCAGACGATAAAGCATACACCGGGGGAAATGAATTTGAAAAAACTTACCGTTTCATATAAAAAGTTGAAAGCCGCCGGGGAACGTCAGGGATGGTGGGAATCTGAGGGCATTGTCGCTGCGCTTTCGGGCGGCGGGGATTCTGTGGCAATGCTCTGGCTGCTTCACCGTTTTTATAAAGGAAGGATAGTTGCCGCGCACCTTGACCACTGTACGCGGGAGGGGATGTCTCACAGGGATGCGGAGTTCTCCGTTGAGCTTTGCGAGAAGTGGGGCATCAAGTGCGTCGTGAAGACTGTCGAAGTATTTAAGGAACGACTGACGGGCGAGTCTTTTGAAATGGCCGGGCGCAGGGAACGTTACACCCACTTTTTCGAGACAGCAGAGGCGGAAGGGCTGCCCTTTATTGCTGTTGGGCATTCAGCTGACGATGTCGTCGAGACCCAGCTGATGAATCTTTTCAGAGGGACGGGCCTTGATGGATTGAGAGGCATTCCTGAAAGGCGCGGGAATATTATCCGCCCGATAGTAGATTTTCGCAGGGACGAGCTTCGCGAGATCCTCAGCTACAACGGCATCGATTGGCGCGAAGACGCAAGCAACTCCGACACCGTTTACAAGAGAAACAGGGTCAGGGAGGAACTGATTCCCTGGATAAAAGAGAATATGAATCCAAATTTTGAGTCGGTTATGATAGGATTGGCAAAACAGATAAATGCGGAACTCGAACATAAGCAGACAGTTACCGAAAAACAGCTAAAGGATGTTGTTATAAACATTGAACCGGCAATAGTCTGCTGGTCGCCGGCCTTTATAAAGAACATCCCCGACGTCGAACTGGCGGATATGCTGAGGCTTCAGGGAGCAATGCTGGAGCTGCCCAGACTTGACAGGGACAGGACCCTAAAATTGATTGCCCTGATCCGAAAGGGCGGAAAATGGCGCTTCCAGTGGGCAAGGGATATTGAGGTTTGCTGGTCGAACAGGGGAATGGGATGGCTTCACCGTGAAGATATTGGAAAAGGCGTAGGAGAAAATAGGCAAAATGCCGGAAAACCTGAACTTCCATGGTGGGCGAGATAGTGATATTTATGTTATTATGTCTAATGTTTTTGAGCGGAAAATTCTTTGGCGTCGGGGAGTGTTTCTCACTTGGAATATAAGATCGGCAAGACACTTATTTCTGAAGAAAAACTGCAGGCCAAAATCAAGGAGCTCGGAGAAAGGTTAAGCAAGGATTATGCCGGCAAACAGCTGATCTGCGTATGCGTTCTCAAAGGTGCGGTAATATTTCTTGCAGATCTTATCAGGAACATCAGCCCCGAAGTGGACGTAAGGATCGACTTCCTTGCCATTTCCTCTTACGGCGCATCGACGAAGAGCAGCGGTGTGGTGCAGATACAGAAAGACCTCAGCACTGATATCTACGGCAAAAATGTCCTTATAATAGAAGACATAGTCGATACCGGCCTTTCCCTGAAGTACATAAAGTCGCTTCTGCTGGAACGCAAACCGCAGAGCCTTGCAATATGCGTGCTTCTTGACAAGCCGGACCGCCGCAAGGAAACAGTTGATGTAGAGTATACAGGTTTTACGATACCCGATGAGTTTGTGATAGGCTACGGCCTGGATTATGCCGGAATGTTCCGGCATCTGCCGGCGGTGTTTGTAGCGGAACCCAGCGAGTAACTGGGTCCGCTGCAACGCACAGCGTTGCGGGAGTCGATTGCAAATCTGTTGGTAATCGGTTGCGAGTCGATGGGAAGACATATATGAATTAGTCAATCACAACCTAGGAATGGAGTGATTTGGTGCAGGAAACTACATTTTATTTTCAAAATCTTGATATTTATCAACTTGGAAAAAGTCTTGCAATGGAAACATACAAATTTACCAAAAGCTTCCCTTACGAAGAGAAATTTTGTTTGATAAATCAAATGAACAGATCTGCGATATCTATTCCTTCAAACATAGCAGAAGGAGTTTCCAGAAAAGGGAAGAAAGACAAAATACATTTTTTAAATATAGCATTTGCATCATTAATGGAATTAGTATGCCAAGCAGAAATATCAAATGAACTGGGATATTTATCACGGGAAGAATTATGTGATTTCACACATAAAGCAAAAAATTTTGTCGTAAAGCTTCACAATTACATTACGTATTTAGAAAGATAAACGACCGAAATATATATTAATTACGTTTAGTTTAAATAAGAATGTTTATTAGCCAATTGGGAATTAAAAACAAACGGTTTCCAATTGATTTGCAATAGATTTCCAATTGACTACCAATCGACTACCCGCCGGAGCTTTTCCGGCAGATTTGTAAAGATATGAAAGCGAGGTCACACGTTTGAAGAAAACCTCTAAAAATGTTGGGATGTACATAATATTGATCGTTCTTGTGGTCAGTCTGGTTAACGTATTTTTGACACCGGATGCAAACAAGTCCGGTCAGGGTGCGGAGGTACTTCCTTATAGCCAGTTTTTGAACGAAGTCAACTTAGGTAATGTTGCCAAGGTAAAGATAGACCACGAGCAGCTTAAGGGAACATTGAAATCCGGCAAGGAGTTTACTACATACATCCTTGATCCCGGAACTCTGCCCAGTGAGATAGCCCAGAAGGGCGTTGAGGTCGAGGTAGTTCCTCCTCCAAAGAACTCCTGGCTGACGGCACTGCTTACCTCCCTGCTTCCCACACTGCTTCTGATAGGTGTATGGATATACTTCATATACAACATGCAGGGCGGGGGAAACAAGGTGATGGGCTTTGCAAAGAGCAAGGCAAAACTCTTTATGGACAACAGGCCAAAGGTGACGTTTGCCGATGTCGCCGGCTGTGACGAGTCCAAGGAAGAGCTTGAAGAGGTCGTTCATTTCCTCAGGGATCCTTCAAAGTTTACCCGGCTTGGCGCAAAGGTGCCGCGCGGCGTACTCCTTCTCGGCGCACCCGGAACGGGAAAGACCCTTCTCTCCAGGGCAGTTGCAGGAGAGGCCAATGTGCCCTTCTTCAGCATAAGCGGATCTGATTTCGTTGAAATGTTTGTCGGTGTCGGTGCCGCGCGAGTAAGGGACCTTTTTGAGCAGGCCCGCAAGAACCAGCCATGCATAATATTCATAGACGAAATTGATGCTGTGGGACGACATCGCGGAGCCGGTCTCGGAGGCGGACACGACGAACGTGAACAGACGCTTAACCAGCTCCTTGTTGAGATGGACGGTTTTGAGGCAGGGACAGGCATCATTCTCCTTGCAGCGACAAACAGGCCCGACATACTTGACCCGGCACTTCTCCGTCCCGGACGTTTTGACAGGCAGATCGTTGTAGACAGGCCTGACGTAAACGGAAGGCGCGACATACTGAAGGTGCATTTGAAGGACAAGAAGGTCAGCAAGAAAGTTGACCTTGATGTCATCGCCCGCAGGACTCCCGGTTTTGTAGGAGCAGATATTGCAAACCTTGTAAACGAGGCCGCTTTGCTTGCCGGACGAAGGGGCAAGGACAAGCTTGGCATGGCTGAGTTTGAAGAGGCCATCGACAGGGTCATGGCAGGTCCCGAGCGCAAAAGCAGGGTAATAAGCAAGAAAGAGCGAGAAATAATTGCCTATCACGAAGCAGGGCACGCACTGGTCGCAAGCAAGATAGACGGAAGCGATCCTGTACATAAGATATCAATAATACCGCGCGGCCACATGGCTCTTGGTTACACACTCCAGCTCCCGGAAGAGGACAGGTTCCTCATCTCAAAGAAGGAGCTTTCCGACAGGATAACTATCCTGCTCAGCGGACGCGTAACAGAACAGATCAAGTTCGGAGATGTCACAACAGGGGCTTCGAATGACCTTGAAAGGTCTACTCAGATCGCAAGGCAGATGGTCACACAGTTCGGCATGAGCGACAGACTTGGCCTGGTAACGCTTGGCAGGAAACAGCATGAAGTATTCCTTGGCAGGGATATCATGGAGGACAGGAACTACAGCGAAGAGATAGCTTACGCAATAGACCAGGAAGTCAGAAGCATAATAGATGAGTGCTACACTACTGCAAAGAACATCTTAACGGAACACAATGACCGTCTTGAAGAGATAACAGCGCTGCTTCTGGAGAAAGAAGTCCTTGAGGGCGACGAGCTTGATGAGCTTCTGGGATACCCGAAGAAGGAACAACCGGCCTCAACTGCCGGATCTGAGGATGAAGAGTCTGAAGAAGAAGCTTATTCAGAAGAGACTGAAGAAGCAGAAGAGAACGGTTCGGAAGCTGAAGCGGAAGATGAGACGAAGAAGCGGCAGCAGGAAGAGATCGCTGAGGACCAAGACGATGACGACGAAGATCCTGACGACGAGGAAGAATAAAATTAAAGATAAATCAGGAGCCGTAAGGCTCCTTTTTTTATAGGATAATTTTGGGTATGTCCGGGTGTAATATTTCCACAATTAGAGGAATATATGCTATAATGCCCATCGTCACGGGATGTAGCGCAGCCTGGTTAGCGCACCTGCTTTGGGAGCAGGGGGTCGTCGGTTCGAATCCGACTATCCCGACCATTAAAAACAAAAAGCTCAGCGAAAATTTTTTCGCTGAGCTTTTTTTGCAAATCAATAGGTGAGTCAATGGGTAATCAATGGCGAATCAGTTGTGAGGAACGGTGGCGGAAGTACTGCCACGGTAATCAATTGGCAAGACCTAAACTCCTATACGTCATCCCGGTATGACGAAAGAGGTTTGGTGCTTGTTGACTAACAACCGATTTGCCATTGATTACCAACCGACTCCCGCGGCATCTTCATGCCGCTTCCCCCTTTCGGGGGAAACACGGATGACGCATTCTTCAAAAAGCTATATATTACTAAAGTTGTATTTATGCAAAGGAGAGACTTTATGTCTGACGAATTTAAGCTCTTTTCACCATGGCCAATGTCCGGGGATCAGCCTGAGGCAGTGGAGAGGCTGGTCCGGGGATTTGAAAAGCCCGGGGCTGTGCAGACTCTGCTTGGAGTTACCGGCAGCGGAAAGACCTATACGATGGCAAATGTGATCCAGCGGCTGCAGAGGCCTACTCTTGTCATGGCGCACAACAAGACGCTCGCTGCGCAGCTCTACAGTGAGTTCAAGGAATTTTTCCCGGAGAACTCGGTCAATTATTTCGTCAGCTATTACGATTACTACCAGCCTGAGGCTTACATGCCGGCTCAGGATATTTATATAGAGAAGGACGCCTCAATAAACGAGAGGATAGAGAAGCTGCGTCTTGCAACGACAAAGGCTTTGCTGGAGCGGCGCGATGTCATTGTTGTTGCGAGTGTCTCCTGCATATACGGCCTGGGCAAACGTAAAAACTACGAGGATGCCATCTTCCGCTTTGCTGTCGGCGAGCAGTGGGACCGCAGGGCATTCATGACGAGGCTTCTGGACAATTATTATCAGCGCAACGACCTCGTGCTCCAGCCCGGAAACTTCCGGAGCAGGGGAGAGTCTATGGAGATATATCCCGCGTACAGCGATACGGCTGTCAGGGTAATATTTTTTGATGATGAGATCGAACGGATAGAAGAAATAGACCCTGTGAGCGGAAGGGCAGTCCTGACAAAAGACCACACGGGGATATTTCCGGCTCAGCATTACGTAACATCTTCCGATGCGATAAACAATGCTGCGGAACAGATAGAGAAGGAGCTTGCAGACAGAGTCACAGAGCTTGAGTCGGCAGGGAAGATCGTCGAGGCCCAAAGGCTGAAGATGAGGACCAAGTATGATCTTGAGATGCTTCTTGAGGTTGGCTACTGTTCAGGGATAGAGAACTATTCGCGATTCCTTGACGGACGTGAGCCCGGAGATGCGCCGGGTACACTAATGGACTTCTTTCCCGACGACTCATTGAAATTTATTGACGAATCCCACATGACCCTGCCGCAGGTGCGGGGAATGTACAACGGTGACAGGGCAAGGAAGGAAGTCCTTGTCGAGCATGGTTTCAGGCTTCCTTCATGCCTGGACAACCGCCCTCTAAAGTGGTCAGAGTACGAGCCTCTGCTGAAGAATGCGCTTTTTATTTCCGCCACACCGGGAGATTATGAGTTCGCACATTCGGAGCAGGTGGTGGAACAGCTCATACGTCCCACGGGCGTAACGGACCCGGTCGTGGAGGTCCATCCCGCAACGGGACAGGTGGATGACCTTCTTGCTGAGGTCAGGCCGATCATCGAGGCCGCCGAACGAGTCCTTATTTCAACGCTTACGAAACGTTCCGCGGAGGACCTTGCCGAGTATATGGCAGAGCTTGGGATCAAGGTGAGGTATATCCACTCTGAGCTGGACACATTTGAACGTGCCGAACTTCTTCGGGATCTGCGTCTTGGAGTATTTGCCGTTCTTGTGGGAGTCAACCTCCTTCGGGAAGGTATAGACCTGCCTGAAGTCTCCCTTGTGGCGATCCTTGACGCGGACAGAGAGGGATACCTGAGGTCGCACCGTTCGCTGATACAGATGATAGGCAGGGCGGCAAGGAACCGGGCGGGGAAGGTCATTCTTTACGCTGACAGGATAACGGACAGCATAGACACAGCGATGAAAGAGACTGAAAGAAGAAGGATCCGTCAGATATCTTATAACGAAGAACACGGTATAATACCTCAGACGATATTGAAGGCCGTAAAGGACCTTCTGCCCGCTGAACTTCTCGAAGATGGAGGATATGCAGGCAAGAGGGCCGCTTCACCGCTTAGGGGCGCAGAAAGTGCGCCGGACATACATGAACTTGAAAGAAGGATGTGGGCCGCGGTAGAAAAGCTCGATTTCGAGACTGCCGCAGAGTTAAGGGACGATATACAGAGACTGAAAGGCGATGCGAAAATTGGAACAGAGCATAAAAATTACAGGGGCAAGACAGCACAATTTAAAAAACATAAACGCAGAAATTCCTAAAAACCAGCTTGTGGTGGTGACAGGACCATCCGGTTCAGGGAAGTCTTCGCTGGCTTTCGACACTATCTATGCCGAGGGGCAGAGACGCTATGTTGAATCACTGTCGTCCTATGCCAGGCAGTTTTTGGGAATGTCAGACAAGCCGGATGTGGATGATATAAGCGGGCTCTCTCCGGCCATATCGATAGAACAGAAGGGCGCCGGTCACAATCCCCGCTCAACTGTCGGGACAGTTACAGAGATCTATGACTATTTAAGGCTCCTGTTCGGAAGAGCAGGCACTCCTCACTGCCCAAGCTGCGGCAAAGAGGTCCGTCGTTACAGCGTTGACGAGATAGTGGACAAGATATACAGGGACTATGACGGCAAACCGATAGAAATACTCTCCCCGCTTATCAAAGGCAAAAAGGGAGAATACAAGAACCTTCTGCTGAAGCTCCGGCAGCAGGGCTACCTCAAAGCCAGGGTCGACGGGACTGTCCTCTGGCTTGAGGAAGATATAGAACTGGATAAGAAGAAAAAACACACCATCGAGTGCGTCATCGACAGGCTGAGGGTGAAGGAAGAGAACCGTCAGAGGCTTTCCGAAGCTGTAGAGATGGCGATGAAACTGTCGGAAGGATTTGTTCTTCTTGTCTCGGAGGGCATGGATGATCTGGAACTTACGGAAAAATACATCTGCCCTGACTGCGAGATAAGCCTTCCCGAAATTGAGCCGAGGTTATTTTCCTTCAACAACCCGTACGGCGCATGTCCCGACTGTTCGGGACTCGGAGTCCATCTCCACTTTTCCGAAGAGCTTGCCGTCAATCCTGATTATCCTATCGGGGAGGGTGGATTTATACCCTGGAAGAGCATGAAGTACATGATACAGAAGGCTGAGCTCATGGCTGCCCGTCACAAAAACTGGGACCTCTCCAAACCATTTAAGGACCTTCCGGAAGATGCGAAACAGGCGCTCCTTTATGGCACTGATGAAGTTATTCCGATGATATTCAGCGATAAAAACGGAGACTGGGAATACAACGGTCATTACCCCGGACTGCTCCCATGGCTTGAGAAACGCCTCGGCGAGACCGAGTCTGACAACTATCGTGAGGAACTCCTGCGATACCGTTCAGAAGATATCTGCCAGACCTGTAACGGAGCCAGGCTCAAGCCGGAAGTGCTTGCTGTCACCCTTGGCGGATACAACATAGCTCAGCTTACAGAAATGCCGATCGAAGACCTTATCAAGGTCCTTGACACGATGCAGCTGGGCGCAAGGGAGCAGAAGATCGTCGGGCAGGCGTTGACGGAAGTCCGCAAAAGGCTTGCCTTCCTTAACAACGTAGGTGCGGGATATCTGAGCCTTTCAAGGCGTGCCGACACGCTGAGCGGCGGGGAAAGCCAGAGAATAAGGCTTGCCACCCAGATCGGATCTCAGCTCACCGGAGTTCTGTATGTTCTGGACGAACCCACGATAGGACTTCATCCCAGGGACACGAACAGGCTGCTCGACACTCTCAAGGGTATAAGGGATATAGGCAATACTGTCATAGTGGTCGAACATGACAGGGAGACAATGATGGCTGCTGATTACATCCTGGAGCTTGGCCCTGAGGCGGGAGAAAACGGCGGGAACCTTATCGCATCCGGAAGCGCTGCCGACATCATAAGCGGAGATACCCCGACAGCCCTCTACCTAAGAGGCGAAGCCGATGGCACTTACAGGCCAAAACCAAAGAGGCGGAAGGCTAAGGGAAAGATAAGGGTAACGGGATGTCGAGAGAACAACCTTAAAAATATTGACATTGATGTACCGCTTGGAGTTCTCGCTTCACTGAGCGGCGTCTCGGGCTCCGGAAAAAGTACTTTTCTTTACGAGATACTTTATAAGGGCCTTAAGGGAAAGTTCGACAGGGAATACCGGGACCGCGCAGGTAAATTTGACAGCATTACCGGATACGAATCACTGCGGAACGTTGTCCTTGTTGACCAGAGCCCCATAGGAAGGACGCCGCGCTCGAACCCCGCAACGTACACGGGCGTTTTTACCCCGATAAGGGAGTTTTTTGCGCAGCTTCCCGAATCAAAGCTCAGGGGATACCAGCCGGGACGTTTCAGCTTCAACGTAAAGGGCGGTCGCTGTGAGTCATGTAAAGGAGACGGAGAACTAAAGGTATCCATGCTCTTTCTGCAGGATGTCTATGTCAAATGTGATGTCTGCAAAGGAACGAGGTACAACAGGGAGACGCTTGAAGTTAAGTATAAGGGGCTCTCCATCGCTGATGTGCTTGAGCTGACGGTCGACGAAGCAGTGGAGCATTTTAAAGATATTCCGAGAATAGTGAACAAACTCAAGGTGATCCAGGAAGCGGGGCTTGGGTACATAAAACTTGGACAGCCTGCGCCTACGCTGAGCGGAGGAGAGGCCCAGAGGGTCAAGCTCGCCACTGAGCTGAGCAAGAAATTCAGGGGCAGCACCCTTTATCTTCTCGACGAACCAACTACAGGGCTTCATTACAACGATGTCAAAAAGCTGCTCAAGCTTCTGCACAAGTTGGTCGACCACGGAAGCTCAGTGCTGGTCATTGAGCACAACCTCGACGTCCTTGCATCGGCTGATCACATAATGGATCTTGGCCCGGAAGGCGGACGCAGGGGGGGGAACCTTATCGCAAAGGGAACACCTGAAGAGATAGCCGCATCGGACGGTCCGACAGGAAAGTATCTTGCTATATTTTTCAACGACACGACCGCTTTGCAATTGGGGCATCTCGGAGCCCTGGTTTAGCAACACTCGAAGTCCTGCGCTTCGACGTATGACCAATACGCCTTAGCTTGAACTTCTTCGAGTTGCGTCACCATCATCTCCGATCTGCCCCAATTACAGAGAGACATGATGGGAAGAAGCGTCTTTATCGCCCGTAATATCCGAAAATTACGGGAGTCGATAGGGAATCAATTGGGAGTGATTGGCAAGGTCTAAGATACACCAACAGATTTGCAACTGATTTGCTATTGATTTGCAATTGATTGCCAACATGATCCCGCGGCAAGTTATTTGCCGCACTTAGACAAAGGAAGGCAGGAAAGCCGGATGAGAGAAGAAAAGGCAAGTGTAAGCGAAGACATATGCTGGGGCAGGAACCCTGTATTTTCCCTGCTTGAGGAGTCACCTGAAAAGTGTATGAAGGTCCTCATCTCAAAGACAGTCCAGCCTCACATAAAGGCCAGGCTTCAGGACCTCTGCAAGGCTGCCAACATAGTCCTTATGACTGTGGATCCCGCAGCACTGGATAAGATGACCAACAAAGAAAACCACCAGGGAGTCGTTGCCTACATGGCGCCGATGAAACTCTGGGACGCGGAAGAAATTATACAAATGCTGCCCAAAGCGCCTGAACCCGCAATGGTGCTCCTCTGTGATCATCTTCAGGATCCGCACAACCTTGGAGCCGTGATCAGGAGCGCCGAAGCAGCAGGAGCGTCGGCAGTGATGATCCCCAAGCGGGGCGGAGCCCTTCCTACTGGAACTGTCGTAAAAACAAGCGCAGGAGCTGCCCTTAGACTGCCCATAGCAAAAACAGGAAACATTTCCCAGACGATAAGGCTGCTTCAGGAAGCCAATTTTTGGGTGGTGGGGCTTTCAATGGAAGCCGAGGAGACCCTCTTTAAGGAAGACATGCCCCCGAGGGTCGTGATAGTCATCGGTGCCGAAGGCGACGGCCTGGGCCAGGCAGTAGCAAAATCCTGCGACGAGCTGAGGCACATCCCCATGGCCGGAAAGACCGGATCACTCAACGCATCGGTGGCGGCGGCCTTAGCGCTCTTTGAATACAAAAGATCTCGCAGGTGAACCATCTGCGGAAGTCAATAGGTAATCGATAGCAAATCAATAGGTAAGACCTAAGTTCCCTCACCGTCCTTCCGGCTCTGTTTCACACGGGGATGACGTGAGTGTCAACGGTCTTATGTTTTAACCAACTGACTAACAATCGATTTGCCATTGACTCCCTATAGACTCCCCAAAAAGCAATACAAAGCGCAATAGCGCTTTGTATTGCTTTTTCTGAGAATAATGCTACAATTTGTATACTAATTCAGGGGCAAGTACTGGAAGAGTGGGTCGTGCCCACTCTTCTTGCTTTACAGGGGGGGTATACGGTGGAAAAGATCAAGCTGAGCGACATATACAGCGGACTCAGGGAGCGGATAGAATCGCTCGGTTACGACTGTGTCGGCTTTGAAAACGTCACCGAGGATGAGATGAAGATACTCCGTGTCTATGTAGACCTTCCCGGGGGAGTGAACCTCTCCGACTGCGAAGCAGTGGCAAGGGAGGTAAATGTCTACCTTGATGAGATGGAAAGCTCCCTTCCCGATAAATATTACCTTGAAGTAAGTTCACCCGGTCTGGAAAGGCCTCTCTTCACTCCGGAAGATTACAGGTCATTTTCCGGCAGGGAAGCACAGGTGTCGCTGAAGGGCGGCAAAAAGATCGCCGGCATTATCAACGGAGTGGACGACGACGGCAAGGTACATTTCCTTTTTGCCGACGGTGAGAGTTCGGTTCCGTTTGCTGACATAAAAAAGGGCAAGCTCGTTTATAAAGAGGAAAAGGGTCAGAAAAAGACTTTCAAGAAGATAAAAAAGAAGTGAGTTTCGTAAAAAGTCCTTTTCATCCCTTTTTAATCGGTCGGACAACAGTCAGGAATAATTTCATGAGAGGAGTTAAATAGATGCAGCTTGGAAAAGATTTCAAGAAAGTACTCAAGCAGATAGAGGAAGAAAAGGGGCTTTCGGAGGAGATCATCGTTGCGAGTCTGGAAGCTGCCATGGTATCTGCCTATAAGAAGTACAAGGGCGGAAATCAGACGGCAGAAGTCCACATAGATGTCGATTCCGGTGATTTCACCCTCTATGAGGTCAGGGTCGTCGTTCCTGACGAGACTTCCGATGAATCGGAGATCTCGATCGCGGAGGCAAAGCGCAGGGGTAATGACGATGTTGAGCCCGGGGATATCATAAGGAAAGAGGTTTTCCCCGAAGATTTCGGCCGGATCGCCGCACAGACAGCCCGCCAGGTCATTATCCAGAGGCTGAAGGATGCTGAGCGCCAGGTGATCTACGAGCAGTTCTCGGACAAGATAGGCAACATCATAACGGGTACGATATTCAAGTCTGAAGGCGACCAGATACTGGTCCGCCTTAACGAGAAGACAGAGGCCATAATGCCTAAGGAAGAGCGTATAATCGGGGAAAAATATCTTCCCGGGTCAAGGATGAAGTTTTATCTGCTTGACGTCAGGCAGACTACGAGAGGTCCCCGCATAATAGTATCGAGGACCCATCCGAAGCTCCTGCACAAGCTTCTTGAGCTTGAGGTGCCCGAGATCCAGGATGGCGTAGTCGAGATCAGAAACATCGTCAGGGAAGCCGGCACCCGCGCCAAAATTGCTGTCGCAAGCCTTGACGCAAACGTCGAGCCTCTTGGAGCCTGCGTCGGCAAGCAGGGAGCTCGCATAAAGTCTATTAGCAACGAGCTGCACGGCGAGAGGATAGACATTATCGTGTGGAGCCAGGATATCCTTACTTATATCAGGAACTCCCTCTCTCCGGCGAAGGTGCAGAAGATAGAGCCTTTGCTTGACCAGGACCGCTCTGTTGTTGTCTACGTACGCTCGGATCAGCTCTCACTTGCTATAGGGAAGGCCGGACAGAACGTAAGGCTTGCTGCCCGTCTGACGGGATGGAAGATAGACATCAAGGTCAAAGAGGACGAAAAACTGCCCACGATGAAGGATCTTTTTGAAGACCTGAGCAGCGTTGTCGAAGACGAAGACGACGAAGGTTAGGACTGTATAATGGGCGAGGAACGTAAGACTGAAAAAAGAAAACGTCCCCGCACATGTGTCGGATGCGGCGAAGAATCTCCCAAACGCGAACTTCTGAGAGTCATAAGGACTCCTGAAGGCGAGGTCAGATATGACCCGACAGGGAGAGCTAACGGCCGCGGAGCGTATGTATGCAGCTGCCGGGAGTGCGTGGCGCTTGCAAAAAAGAAAAAGGCGCTCTCCAGGGCCCTTAAGACAGATGTCAGCGAGGATGTTTACGAAAACCTGCTGACGCTTTGTATAGATGAAAAGAGGGAGGCTTGAGATGGATCAGTCAAAAAGTGAGGAACTGATGAATATTCTTGGCCTTTCCAGAAGAGCAGGAATACTTCTTATCGGGCAGGATCAGGTACTTGGCGGAGGCAAACACAACGAGAAGCTGGTCGTTGTCGTGACCTCGGATTGTTCCGCCAACGTTCTGCGTTCCCTGAAGCCAAGGGTCGAACGCGGAGAAGCGATCCTGCTGAAATTGGAAGATACGGACAGGACCACCCTGGGATCATATCTCGGGGTAGGATCAGCCCAGATCGCCGCGCTTCCGCATGGCGGACTGGCTAAAAAGGTTTTGGCAATATATGACAGGAGTGATGCCAATGAGCAAAATCAGAGTTTATAATCTCGCGAAAATGTTTGAGATGAGCAATACGGAGATGGTGGAGTTACTGACAGAAATAGGGATCAGTATCAAATCGCATATGAGTTCGATCGATGAGGAAGTTTATCTTCTTGTCGAGGAGGAACTGAAGAAAAGAAAAGATGCGGAAGAGAAAAAGGCTGTTGAAGCATTAACGACGTACCCGGTAGTAAACATAAGGGAGGGCGCGTCAGTATCGGACGTTGCCGCCAGCATCGGGGAAAAGCCGGGCAATGCAGTCAAGATCCTCATGGCTGATGGCCTTATGGTCCCTGCAACGGTTGCGGCTGACGAGAAGATCCTTGAGATCCTAGGCAAGGGCTTTGAAAAGCACTTTGTCTTCGGAAAACCTGAAGAGAAAGAGACTGCATCGGATAAGGTTGAGGCCAAGACAGCCAAAAAAGAAGAGAAGCAGCCTGTTTCCAGAAAAGGGATAAAAAAGGGCAAGGATCCTGCAGCGAAGGATCCATCGGATCTGCCTTTCAGGCCTCCGATCATAACTGTCATGGGTCACGTTGACCATGGCAAGACGACCCTTCTGGATTACATAAGGAAGACTAGGGTCACTGAGAAGGAAGCCGGAGGCATCACGCAGCACATAGGTGCCTCAAGGGTCAATTACGAAGGGAATACGCTGGTATTCCTTGATACCCCGGGTCACGAGGCATTTACCTCGATGCGCGCAAGAGGTGCTCAGGTCACTGACATAGCTATACTTGTTGTTGCCGCTGATGACGGCATCATGCCCCAGACGATCGAAGCAATGAACCATGCCAAAGCAGCCGGAGTTCCGATAGTCGTTGCAGTAAACAAGATAGACAAGCCCGCTGCCAAGCCGGAAAGGGTCCGCCAGCAGCTTTCTGATTACGGACTTGCTCCGGAAGAGTGGGGCGGCGACACGATCATGGTCGACGTTGGCGCCAAGACCGGCATAAATGTTGATCAGCTGCTTGAAATGGTCATTCTGGTCGCGGAGATGCAGGAACTTAAGGCAGATCCTAACGCGGCTCCTGAAGGTACTGTCATAGAAGCGAACCTCGACAAGGGCAAGGGCCCGGTCGCAACTGTCATCGTACAGAACGGCACGCTTCGCCGCGGAAACATTATCCACACAGAGACTGCCTGGGGAAAAATAAGGGCAATGATAGATGATTCAGGCCGGAATGTTGACAGCGCCGGTCCCAGCACGCCCGTTGAGATACTTGGACTGGAAAACGTCCCGCAGCCGGGTGAGAAGTTCTCGGTAATAGGCTCAGAACGTGAGGCACGCGATATCATGTCGCACTACGAGTTCGAGCGCAGGGAGATGGACCAGAGCAAGTCTAAGAGGCTGACCCTTGAGGAACTCTATGAGAAGATGCAGACGGAAGAAGTTCCGCAGCTTCGCATAGTCCTCAAGACGGATGTCCAGGGTTCCCTCGAGGCCTTCCACTCCTCACTTATGAAGATGAACACGGATGCTGTAACAGTAAACATAGTGCATGAGGGAGTCGGAAGGATATCTGAATCCGATGTCATGCTTGCATCGGCTTCCAACGCCATCATCGTGGGCTTCAACGTCAGGCCTGACAGCAACGCAAAGAAGATCTCCGAAGCTGAAGGTGTCCAGATCAGGCTCTATCAGGTCATATATGACATGCTTGACGATGTCCATGCGGCCATGGAGGGTATGCTCGCCCCCGAGCTTCGTGAAAATACGCTTGGAACGGCGGAGATAAGGGAAATTTTCAGAGTGCCCAAGATCGGCAACATAGCCGGGTGCAGAGTCATGGAAGGTCTTTTGAGAAGAAACGCCAAGGTGCGCCTTATCCGTGACGGAGTGGTCTTCTGGAACGGAGAGCTTTCCAGCCTCAAGCATTTCAAGGATGACGTAAGGGAGATCCGCTCAGGCAACGAATGCGGCCTCAGCTTTGAAAAGTTCCAGGATTTCCGTGTAGGCGATGTGATCGAAGCCTATGAGATCGTAAAGGAAAAAAAGACTCTGGATTAAGGAGCAGAAAATGGCTTTCTGGATAGGAGTCGCCGAGTGTTCTTTAAGGCTCCCTTACGCGGGAAGCCTTAAAGAACGAAGGCACGTTGTCCGGTCAATACTGGACGGAGTGCGAAACCGTTTCAGCCTCTCTTCGTCAGACCTTGGGCCTGCAGACAAATGGCAGGATGCAGTGCTGGGTTTTGCCGCAGCCGGTTCTTCTCCCTCTGAGCTTGAAGAAAGGCTCAGAAACCTGGAGAGCTTCATGGCAAGAAGGGAAGCTGAGGGTGATTTTGAGATAGTACGTTTCACTTGGGAGGTTTTTGCCTATGGTGACTTATAGGATCGACCGAATAAATAAAGAATTTTTAAGGGCAATTTCTGAGATACTTCAGGTCCGGATAAAGAAAGATACCGTAAGGGATGCGATCCTTACAAAGGTGAGTACATCGAAGGACCTCAGCTTCGCAAAGGTCTTTTATACACTTATAGACACGGACCGCAAGGATGAGATACAGAAGGCTCTTGACTCCACTGCAGGACAGATAAGGTCTATGCTGGGGAAAGATATGCATCTGCGCACCATACCTGAACTGCACTTCGTCTTCGATGACTCGGAAGCCAAAGCGAGAGCCATGGAGGAACTGCTTGACAAGGTAGCTGCAATGGATGCAGAAAAACGGTCTTCGGGAGAAAACTGACAATGGACATGGCAGTTCTGAGAGAGATCATAGAGAAGTTTGATTCAAGCAAAAAATGGGTCATCCTTTGTCATGAAAATCCGGACGGGGATACAATGGGATGCGGTCTTGCACTCTATTCACTGGGAAAAAGGCTTGATAAGGATGTCAGGGTCATGGGCAGAGACCCTATCCCCGAAAGATACTGGTTCCTTCCCTATTACCGTGATTTCGAGTGCTGCACAGAGATATTGGAAGAAGATATCAGAAATGCTCTG
>Ga0334884_1003652_pt1 | contig 17024 bp, 9 predicted proteins | sample GraSluR1_MG_7_FD_207215 | JGI IMG/M metagenome (GOLD analysis project Ga0334884, IMG submission 207215) | Sludge microbial communities from methane-producing bioreactor in Wageningen University, Netherlands - Granular Sludge_12_05 R1 | ecosystem: Engineered > Bioreactor > Anaerobic > Unclassified...
CGGTGGGGTGCGTTGGGTGTGGGCTTGCCGATTTGGGCGTGGGTGGATGATCCGGGTTCGTTGAGTGCGTCGGCTAGTCAGGACGGCATTGATATTTCGTTGAGTGCGTCGCGGGGGTCGGTGACGTTTGATTGGGGTGATGGGACGTCGTCGACGTGTACTCAGATGGTGCAGCGTCCGGTTGGGGTGGATCCGTTGATGGCGTCGCCGGTGTGTGGGCATGCGTATGTGCGGGCGGGGGATTACACGATTACGGCGACGTCGTCGTGGGATGTGTCGTGGCAGGCGTTGGGGCAGCAGGGTGAGGTGGGGTTGTCGTCGTCGGCGACGTATCAGATGCCGATCCGCGAGTTCGTCACCGTCGTCATCGGCTGATGCCCTGCTCGCTCGGCACGCCCTGTGCGTCGGCGGCGGAACCTCAACGTCTGAGGCAGGAAGTGGGGCTCGGCGCCGATGGCTTGGCCCGGCCTGGCAGTAAAGTGACTGAACAATTGCTGGAGGGCGACGTGGCTGAAGGATCCAGCTCGAAGCCAGTCACCCCCCTCGATCGCCGCAGCGCCGCTCTCGAGCTGCACTACAGCAACGACGCGATGTCTTCTGCTCAGGTGCGCAGTCGGCAGACTGCACGTCGCGCCCATCCCGAGCCGATCATCGACACCAACAGCTCGACAAGATGCCAGTCACCACCTGACACCCAACGGCTCGGTCCCCAGCATCGTCTTCCACGATGGTGGTCAACCACTGATGGGGGAGGAATCCCATGTCAACAGAACAGTCATCTGCTCACTTGCGCAAACTGATCGAGTCGGTGAAGGCCGACTGGCGGGGAACGCACCGAAAGCTGCCCGATCCGGCGATCTTCGCGATTCAGGACGAGGGGGTCGTCGCTGCGATCGAGAGCAGGTTCGCCAGCGGCGTGCGGCTTACTGACATCCGCCAGCTCGAGTACAACTTCGCAACCGGACTCAACGCCCTGGTCTTCGACTTCGACCGGGCTGCTGACGATCTCGCGTCGCTGGGTACGGACGCATTCCTCGTCCTGCTCAACGGCGACGGAGCAGTGGTCGCCCTCGTGGATCCTTTCGACCCGGTGCAGCCGAACAAGTTCGTCCCGCCGCTTCCGGCCGCTGGGGAGCAACCGTTCGTGTTGGAGCGGCCTTCAGCCACCGACACCGTCGCGTTCGAGGATGCCGCTGTGACCCAAGCGGAAGCCCGCGCACGCGCGTTCATGTCAAGGTTGGGCGTGGTCGACGGCCTGCTCATCAACACCACCTGGTGTGACTACGCAACCCACACCCCGGTGGGGTGGAAGAGCGATCGCACCTCTGATGACTGCGCTCCCATCGACACCATCCTGACGTGACCTCGATCGATCAGCGCCCGGTGCTGATCGTGGCGCCTACCGAGGACGTTCATGCCCAGGCGGTTGCCGCCGTGCTCGACCGCGATTTCGCCGTGCCCGCGGTGATCTGGGATCGGGCCACGCTACCCCGGAACGCGGCGATCGATTTCCGGGTAGGGGTCGCCGGCAGTGCCACGCTGCTGCACACCGACGCAGGCGACTTCCCACTGAACGACTTCCGCAGCGTCTGGTGGCGCCGGGCGCTCGGATTCGAGATCGACCCGGCGGTGAGCGACCCGCGCGTCCGCAGGTACTGCTCCACCGAATGCGATGCCTTCGTCAAGGGCGTCACCAGATCGCTGGCCATTCCGTTCGTCAATGATCCATTGGCCGAGATCGTCGCGTCCCGGAAGCCGTTCCAGCTCGTCACTGCCAGCCGACTCGGAATCCCGATTCCAGAGACGCTGGTGACAAACAATCCGGCCGCGGTGACCGATTTCTGGCAGGCCCACCACGGCGATTGCATCTACAAGCCGCTGAATGCGCCCGACTGGACCCTGCCAGAAACTCGCGTCCTCACCCAGGACGACTTGGCGCATCTGGAGAAGCTGCGGCACGCGCCGATGATCGTCCAGGAGAAGACCGAGAAGGGAGTCGACGTCCGGGTGAACATCTTCGGCTCGCAGGTCTTCGCCTGCGAATTCGACTCTGCGTTGCCCGAGGCGCAGCTCGACTGGCGTCTCGACCTGACCGCGCAGTGGCGCGCACATGACCTGCCAACCGCACTCGGTGACCGACTCGTCGACCTGTTGCGAGTGCTCGGCCTGCATTATGGCTGCATCGATCTGCGACGCCAGCCGGACGGGCAGTACCGCTTCTTCGAGGTCAACCCCTCGGGCCAGTTCCTGTTTGCCGAGATCGACACCGGCCAACCGCTGCTGAACGCCCTGGCGACCCTTCTCGTGGCGCAGGAGGCAACTGCGTTCGAGTACCACCACCACCCAGAATCATCCGTTCGAGTCTGAGGAGCAAGCCATGAACACCAGCCACGATGATCATCCCGATCCGACGGTGAATCCACTGGTCAGCGAAATGTTGGCCGCTGGGAAGGACCAGACCACGAGCATTGAGGGCTTTGTGGGCAAGGTCGAGGCAGGCATGGTCCGGATCTACGCCAATCTGGGGCTGAATCACTACATCGAGGTGCCCGAGGCCGCTCTCGTCCGCGTGGTGGAAGCGCGCGATCCGAAGGAGCCGGCCGTGTTGATCCTGCGACGCGACGTGCCGATCACCTACGTGCAGACACACCACAGGGCCGGGATCTCGGTCAGCCAGTCCATCACCACCAGCATCGACGCGCTGAGCGCCATCGACATCGGTGACGTGAAAGCGGCGCACGACTGTGGTTGCGGACCGGTCCCGGCGCACGCAGTGGCGCGGCAATCGGGTGGCGGGCCCGAGGTGTCGATCTGTACCTGGAGTTGCCAGGAACGGGCGCTGCAATGTCTGGCACGCAGCGGCCCTCTCACATCGCTGTGGTGCTACCTCAACTACGGCCTGTGCCGGGTGGGCTGTGAGATTCCGCCGGTCATTTATGTCTGAGGCCGCGAGACGCACTTGGCGTGACGCCTGCTGAGCCCGGGCCGCAATTGGTCACCCCGCACGGGTCGGTCCTGATCCCGTGGCCACCTAGAATGCAGCATCAACGCAGTTCCACGACCTTCGGTTTGCAGCTTGCGGCAGCTGAGGGCCCACAGTGATCAGGACCTCGTCCAGGAGTTGGCGCCCTCGGCGTGCGTCGCCTGATCTTGGCGCGGCTCGGCTCGATCGTGAGCCTCCCGCTTGGCCTCAAGGTCGACCACGGAGCGCCCCATGGGAACCTCGATCAAGGACTTGCTCGACAGATCCGGTGTCTTCCACCAGGTCATCTGCCCCCGCGAGATCGACCTGCTGCTGTCGGCTCTCGAGCTGACCGGGCCAGCGGAGATCCCTCCCGGCGGCGTTCTCCAGGGAGAAGTCCGACTGACTCAAGACCTCAGCCAGAGCCCCATCCCAGGCTTCGACTTCGCGCTGGCCCTGCCCACCGGTGTCGTGCAGCCGGCACCGTTCAAGCTCGAGCTTCTGCCCGCGCAGGATCCGACGTCCTTCAAGTTCTGGCTGGTCCTGGCCGAGCAGGGGCAGGCCCGCTTCGTGTTCAAGTTCGTCGAGGGCATCGCGGGCATGGCGCTGACCGGCGCAAGGCTGGTCGTAACACCCGAGGGTGATGCCCACCTTCAGGCGCTACCGCCGGACGATCCCAAGCACGCGCCCGTCCTGGTCAGCCGTTCGGCGGAAGCCGGCGTCGTCCTGGGACCGGCGCTGCTTGTCGCCGGGTCCGCAGACACCCCGGCGAGAATCCGCTTCACTCCGGACACATCGTCTACCGCTGGGATCGTGGCCCTTGGACTCGAGCCGCCGACGGTGGTCTTCGGGTCGTCGAAGATCGGGTTCGACCTCCCTGCGCTGGTGATCGACGACAGCATCGAGGCCGGGGCGGCCGGAACGGGAGCCCCGGGGCTCGATCCACCACTTGCGACCATTGCCGCAGACGAGCCATCGTGGCGGGGCCTGCTGGCTCGGCAACTCGACTTCTACCTGCCTGCCGAGGTGCCGTTGTTCGGCGGCCAACCGATCAAGGGCTATCTCGCCGTCCCGACCGGGGGTGGGGGAGTGAACCTGGTCGTGGAGACCAAGGTGCCGGCTCGTCCGGCCAGCGGCCAACACGGCGCACGCCCGGGGTATTCCGTGCGGATCGAGTGCATCGACCCGACGGCACGTGGGCTGTCGGGGCTGCTGCCCACCTGCATCACCGCGACCATGGAGCTGCCTCTGGATGGTGCGAAGGCCGGCTTCAGCGAACCGGGCGGAGCGAATCGGGAGATCACGTTCGCGGCCGGAAAGCCGGTCCGGGTCACGGCAACACTCGCGCGCGACCCCGTGAATGCGCCCGGGGAATTCAGGATCTCGGTTGGGGCAGCCGCCCAAGGGCAGGCCGGCATCCTCTCGGTCACCTCGACCTCCATGGGCGGAGCGAAGATATTCAATACGGCCGCCGCGCTGGCGACGGCGCTCATCGCCGACAAGGATGTCGAGCGCGCCGCCAAGGTCGGCGATGGTACCGGCGTGGTGCTCTACAGCCTGGTCGCGGTCGGGGCTGCGCTGTCGTCGCTCCTCACCGACGACAGCCGCTTCGTGCTGCACGGAGTGGAATTCGAGTCCAGCGGCCACGGCCTGCCGGTCGGTGGACCCTTGACGCTGAAGCTGGATTACTCCGTCGCGGTCCGCATCACCAAGGTCGACGTCGGGGTGCTCGCCGTCTCGATGCGTCCCGACCAACCCATGCGGATTCGGGTCCGGGGCGCGCGGATGAGCATCGATCCCCGCAAGAGCGGGCTCCAGATGATCGGGCTGGACTTCGACCGCGCGCAGTTGGAGGTCGAGAACCCGGGCGCCTGGAACGTTGCCGGCCTCGAGTCGCTGTTCGACGTGCTGGGTAGCCGGTCGGGCCGCGGTTCCACCTTCGTGGAGGTCGACCTGCGCTTCAAGCTGAATCTGGGCCCCATTCGGGTGTCGGGCGCGACGATCCGGGCAACACTGAACAACAACGGCACGGTCGATGCCACTATCCGCGGCCTTGAGGCCGGGCTCACGATCCCGGGCGCGATCGAGGGGACCGGCCGGATACAGCTCCGCTCCGGAGGATTCGGTGCGGACCTGCTCGCACGCCTGCTTCCGCTCAACCTCGCCGTCGACGCCGGGATCGAGTACGCCCCGCCGATGATCGTGCTGCGGCTGGGAGTCGACCTGCCGGCGCCGATTCCACTCGCCAATTCCGGATTCGGCCTGTTCGGCGTGGGCGGGCTGTTCGGAATGGCCGCCGTGCCGCAGTATGCCGCCGATGCCGAGGACGACCCGGTGCTGCGCCAGCTCCAGTGGCAGCCGAAGGGTGTGGGCAGCTTCCGCGTGCTGCCCGGGCAGTCGACCTTCGGTTTGGAGGCCGTGGTCGGGACTCTGCCCGATCTCGGGTTCTCGTTCTCGTCCAAGGCCGGGCTGCTGATCTCGGTGCCCGATGTCGCAGTCCGAGGCGCCCTGAACGGGCGCGTGCTTCAGCCGCGCGTCCAGATCAGCGAGCCGAGTTATCCGCCGCCATCGGGGTTGAGTTTCCTCGGCTTCATTGGCGTCGACAGCACGGCGCTGAGTTTTGGGGTGCTGGGCGTGGTCGATCTCCGACCGCTGCTCGAGATCCGCGTGCCGCTGGTTGGGCACTTCCCCCTCCAGGCCGACAGCGATGACTGGTACGTCTACCTGGGGGCCGACGGCGCCCCGGTGCAGGGCCGCTCGATGGGACCGATCTCCGCGAAGGTGCTGCCCGGAATACTCGATATCGGGGCGGACGCGTACCTGATGCTGCGGGGGCGGGGGATTGCCGACTGGCCCTACGGCCGCGGCTCCGCAGCCGCGCAGCTCACGATCACCGACGGGTTCGTGGCCACCTTCGGGTTCGGGGTGCAGACTATGTTCGGCGTCCGGCCGATCGCCTGGGCCGAGCTGTTCGCGAGCCTCGACCTGCTGCTCGGCACCAAGCCCCCAACCCTCGCCGGCTTCGGCCGTGCGGGCGGCAGCTTGCATCTGGGGCCGTTCTCGCTCGGCGTGCAAGCGGCGGTCAACTTCATGGTGCGGGAGCAGGCCAGCTACCTGTGGGCCCAGGTCACCGGACGCATCGAGTTGCTGTTCTTCGACCTCGAGGCGACGGTGACGCTGGCCTTCGGAGATGAACCGCAGCTCACCCTGCCCGACGCCGACCGTCACCCGCTCGACCGTTTCGCCGGCTCCGTGCGCGACGGATCGCTGGGCGCGCTCACCGACGACAGCTACCGAGTGCTTGCCCCGCTCGTCGAAGACCCGAACCGGATCACCCCCGAGATGTATGTCTGGCCCGACGCCATCGTCTCGCTGCCCTTCGCCATTGCGCCGGTGATCGGACCGGACGCCGGCTCGCAGTTCCCCGGGATCCTCGGACCAGGCGCCCTCGCGCCCATGAAGGTCGGCAGCGAGATGCTCTGCTACCAGTGGCAGCTCGATGCGCTGACACTGCGGGACGTCACCGCAGAGCCCGACCCGACCGTCGGCGGAACCGTGCCGCCGGGCGCCGGGCTCGCGGCCAGCTGGCAGGTGCCGCGCATCGCAGGTGCCGGTTCGTCGGACGTCGCGGAACTCGTCCTGCTGTCGAACGGCAGGGATCTGTGGGTCAATCGCCTGGCCGATGCAGGCGAGGAACGACGGCCGCCGATACTGCAGGCGTCGGCCGACCTGTGCCGGCGACAGGTGAGCGCCCAACCGGGATGGGCGGTGGGGTGGCTGGCAGGCCCGGCGAATCCCGGCTTCCGGCTGCCGCCCGAACCGGTGACCACGAACCGCCTGCACAGCCGCGTCCAAGCCACCATGCATCACTTCGGGGTGGCTCTGGAGACCGGGCCGACGGCACTGGACGAGGTCTTCACGGTGCCGCCACCGTTCTGGATCGACCCTGCGCAGCTGATCGGCTGGCCCGCATCCGAGGAGATCAAGCACGTCTTCCACGGTCACCTGGACGCTCCGAACCTGCGCGCTCCCGCTGACATGACCGTCGGTGAGCTGATCGAGGCAGGCTGTGCGTTCGTCGCCCAGCAGATCACCCTCGATCCGGTGGAAACGATCCTCGACGGCCTGCTCGTCCTGGCTGCAGAACGTGAGTTGTTCGAGACCGGTGAACGATTCGCCGGCATCCAGGTGTGGGACGACCTGGGTGAGCAGTGGCCGGTCACCGACTTCATCGACCTGCCAACCGGGCAGAGCGCCGCGCTGCTGCGAGCGCCCTCGGCCGATGGCGTCTCGTCGATCACCGTGACCTTCCCGATCGGGGCGACGCTGGGCGTCGTCGGCCTGGGCGGGGTCACGGTGAGCGCCTGGGAGGCCGCGAAACGCGAGAACGACGCCATCGCCAGCGAGGTCAGCAGGCTTCAGCAGGCAGCCTCCCAGGGCCCGAAGACCGACCCGAGCGTGAACTCGCCGCACGAACGCGCCATCTTGGCCCCCGGTCGGCTGTATCGCATCGACGTCGACATGTCCTGGTCGGGTGAGATCTCGAAACAGGACAAGTCGGGGCAGATCGTGGTGGTGGCGACCAGGTCGGACGAAACCACGTACACACCTCAGGGTTCCGCCACCGCGCTGCCGACCCGGCGGCAACTGTTCTTCCGGACCGCGCCGGTACCGCAGCCGCAGCCACTGCCCCGTTACGGTGCGCAGGGCTACCTTCCTTGGCTGCTCATCAGGCAGGACATGTTCCAGCCGGAGATGTTGGAGCGTTACCTGGGCGGTTACGAGCCTGCCCAGAGCGAGGCGTACCGGTTCTGCGATGACCCGCTGCGCGCGCATTTCCGTCAGGATCACGTTGCCGCGTTGGCCAAGACCTATGGCTTCGATCTGCGCGTCGCCGTCCGGCGGCTCGACCGGCCGGGCCCGCAGCATGCGCTGCCGCAGTTGTTGCCGATGGCGTGGACGGCTGCACTCCGTCCGGGTCACCTGTCGTACGCCGACCAGCTTCGCTGGAGCTATGCCGTCGACTCCGCATGCGGCGTGCCGAGACCCGGAGCGACGGGCAGCGCCTCGCTGCAGCTCGATCCCGAGGCCTGGTACGAGGTGTATGTGCTGGCGAAGGCCGCCAATCCGCTGCTCGCGGACGGGCGTTTGCCGGGCGTGACGTTCCGGACCTCGCGGTGGCGAACACCGCGCACGATGCTCGCCGGTCTGGGGTTCCCGACGGCGGGTGAACCCAGCCCGGCCGGTCTGGTCGTCGGAGATCTGCTGGTCAACACACCCGCGAGCGTCGGCGGTGGTTTTTCCGAGGACGACCAGGAGTACCAGCGGGCACTGTCGGCGCTGGGGCTCGAGGGCTGGCCGCTCGCCACGGTGCCGCGGCTGAGCCGGCTCTGGGTGCGGGGCGCGGGCGCCGGCTGGCTGCTGGCCGGTCTGATGATCGAGTCGCCCGAGCCGATTCACCGGCCCGGTCGGCTGACGGTCAGCCTCGCACTGAAATCCGCCGCCGGCGGTGAGACTTCGTTCGATATCGGACGAAGCGATCGTTCCGGATCGCGGCTGATCCACCTGGCCAGTCGGCCGTTCCAGGTCAATGATCCGCTGGGCGGGTTCGCACAGTTCGTGCTGAGAGCCAGGAGCTGGCTCGGCACGGAGGTAATCGATCTACGCGGTATGTCGGCCGTCCCACGCAGGCCCGCGTTCTGGGAGGACCCGTCATGAGCTCACTGTTCGCCCCACCCGAACTGCTGTCCGCCTACGCCATGGCCGAGGACGGCAGCGGCCCCGATCTGCCCTTCGGCACCCACCTGCGCATCTTCGCCGGGTTCGGTGCCAGCTTCCCGCTCGCCCCGTTCGCGGTGTACAAGATCGTCAGCCAGCCATCGGAGCTGCTCGACGTCCGAGTTCTCGACCGCGAAGGCCGGCCTCATCGCGACCTCGACCTTGCTCGCCTGGGTGTGGCCGACATCCAGCTGGGACTCCACGACGACGACAACTGGCGGACCGTCCGGCTGGAACTGATCGACCCCGACGCCCGGTTGGAGGGTGCGGCAGTGCTGGGCCCTCGCGGCAGACGATTCGCCGGCCTCGTCCGCGACGAGCCACGCTGGCTGTTCTCCGGGCCGTTCATGCACCGGCTGCACCTGTGGGGCAGCTCCAGCCAACTCGGGATCAACCCGTGGCGCGTGCCCTGGTACGAGTTGTTCGAGGGCTCCCACGAGCTGGCCGGAGTGCTGGCTCTGCCCATCGACGGCGAGTACACCTGGTACGCCCACGGGGACTCAACTGCCGCCGAGGGACGAGTGGAGCGCGGCGCTCCGCAGCGCCTCAACCCGATGGACCGCCCGGACGGTCAAGACGTGGGCATCTCGTCGGATCAGGAACTGCGGCGGGTGGCGGCGATGCTGGCATCGGGGCAGTTGGGTGGCGGGCTGGAGACGCTGCTGGCCCACCTGGTCGACGATCGGCCGCCGCCCTGGAAGCAGCACGAGCACCAGCCGATGCAGGACCCGAACGGCAAACGGCAGGTTGTTCGCGCTCCCCGGCTCGGGACCCTGCAGACCGCGGTGATGGATCCAGGGTTGGCCCGCCACTTCGGCTTCGCAACGCAGTTCGATGATCTGCCCGACCTGGATGGCGGGGGCGGCTGGGACACCTTAGCCATCGTCGGCCTGCTGGCGCTGGATCCCCGCGAGTACCTTCGCCGAGGTCTTGACCTGACCGCCCTGCACGATGACCAGCGTCCGGGAACCCATGCCCTGCTGGAGTCTTTGATGTGGGCGCTGGAGCACTCGAGCGGGCTGGACCCTCGTCCGGCCATCGCGGAGCGGATGCATTTCGTGCGTAACGAAGGCTTGGTCGCGGCCCCCTTCCTCACGGTGGTGGCGCCCGTGCCGCCCTGGCTGCCGCCGACCCTCGCCAGACCCCAGGTCGTCGATCACCGCTGGCAGAGCGCCACCGATGGATACCCTTCGGGGCTGTACCGGGCGAGCCTGGCGTTCCCGCAGCCACAGGTCGCCTCCCTGGCCGCCCTGGCAGCTCAGTTCGACGGCGAGTGGACGGCGCGTCACGACCAGCTGGATATCGCCGATGGTGATCCGGGGCAGCGGGCCGTCCCGCGGGTCGTCGGCCATGAGACCGACCCGTCCGCTCGGGTGCGGGGGCTGGGTGGTGGCGCGCTGGAGCCGGCGGGCCTGCTGTCCGACAAAGCCATTCCCGACGTCGGCCCCCTCGACTACCGCGTCTGGGCGTCGGACATGTTCGGGCGATTTGGTCAGCCGGTCGATTTCACCGTTGAACCGCCGCCCCGCCCGGTTCCGCCACCGCCCGTGCTCAGATACCACCTCGAGCGAGCCGAGATCGACCCTTTGGTCAGTGCGGACGAGTCCCCCGGCGTGATCAGGCTCATGGTCGCGATACCTCACGCATTCCCCGCCAGCAGGTTCACCCCGGCCGAGTCGCAACTGCTGGGATCGGCGATCGTCGTCCCCCGCATCGACGATCTGGCCGCAGGCTCCTGGACGATCGAGTCGTTGACCCTCAAACTCGGAGGCAGCAATAGAACAGTAGGAACCACAGATAGCGGGTTCACCGAGGTCGAACTGCCGTTGCCGCGCCTGTCTCCGCAACAGCGCGGACGCTGGACACTGACCGGATACTTCACGGACACCACCGGTGTGCATTCCGAGGTCGCGACACTGCCCATCGAGGTGACCGACCCGCGTCCACCGAAGGTCTACCCGACGGGCATCGGGTTGTTCTGGAGTTCGGCGCCGGGTCCATCGTCCGAGGTCGAACTCATGCTCACCTGGCCCGCTGTGGACGGGTCGAAGCATCGGGTCTATTTGAGCGACCAGCAGGGGCTGAGGCTTCGGCCCCAGGACGTCGCGGAGGCTGTCGCAGGGGTGGCGCCCTCACGTGGCCGCGTCGCGGCGGCGGGCTGCCGGCGGGTGCTCGACGGTGGCCAGATCGACCGCACAGCGTTTCGGCTGCTGACCGAATCGCCGGTGGTGGCCGGAGCAGACGGGGCGGTCTTCACCACCCGGCTGCCGCGCAGCCTGGAGACGGTGCAGTTTCTCCGGATCGTGCCGTTGGGGCCCGACGGAGCCGAGCCACCCTTCGACAGCTGTGGCATCGTGGCGGTCGCCGTTCCCGACAGCCGTGGCCCGGTCGCCCCACGCATCGACGGTCACGTAGATCCGGCCACGGGTGCGGCGACGCTGCGCGTCGTGACCGATGGATTCGACCGTAGCGCTCTCCAGCGGGACGAGCCCGGTCTGTTCGATCCGGGTGTGGCGGGGACAGAGCCCCCACGATTCCGGATCAGGCGCGCGGTCGGCCCGGTCGCAGATCCGGTCTACGCGCGGGTGCTGCGGGAAGGACCGATGCAGATCCTCAACTCAGCCGCGACGCCCGCCGTGTTCGAGGCGACATTCCTCGACGATGGCGGCGTCGGTCGAGGGCTGGAGCCCTTCGTCCGGTACGTCTACTGGGCAGAGGTTCGGCTGCCGCCCGAACGCCGGATCCCGGCCGGAGTCACCCTGCTCGACCCACCGGGGGGCGTCACCGTGCCGAATCCGGCGGCCAGGCAGCCGCACCCACGGCCACTCAGCCCACCGTCGGCGCCGCGCGTCCTGATGCACCTGCCGCCCAACCCTCCAGACCGGCCCGACGTCGACACAATCACCGTCCTGCGGGAGCCGGGAGATGCCGCGGACGAGGTAAAACTCACCATTACCGTGGCGGACGCGCCCCGATCGCACGCCTTGGCGATCGGACCCTACCGGGCCGCCATCTGGTACCAGTGGCCCGGCCACGCCATCCGCCCGGCGGTGGCCGAACTGGCGTGGCCTGAACTGTCTGACGGCGTCGTCCCCATCGTTGTGAAGGTGCCGGTGGCGGTCGACCCGGATGCAGTCCTGGGCCTGCGGGTCGCGTTCGTCGATCCCGCCGGCCGAATCGGCGAGATCGCCTCGCTGGACGTCTGAACAATCCGAAACCGGTCGATCCTGTTGGATCAGTCCCACTCAGAGTAGGAGCAGTCATGCACGAGATGGTTCGGGAATCCTGGATGCGCTTCAATGAGCCCCTCGAGGGCATCGTCAACTTCATGTACCTGGACGTCAAGGGCTGGGTCAGCACCGGCATGGGCAACAAGATCGACGAGACCGTGCGGCCGAACTCGGCACCGTCGGCAGCGGAGCGTCAGGCATCCTTGCGGCTGGCCAATCAGCTGAACTGGTACGACCAGAGCACCGGCGCAGCCGCTTCACCAGCCGAGGTGGCGGCCGCCTGGGACGCGGTGAAGGCACGCCTTGATCTGGCACCGCAGGGACACAGGGCCTTCGAAGGGCTGACCCGACTACGGGTGACGAACGCGGAGATCGCGCGCATCGTCCAGCTGAAGCTGTTGGAGATGGAGCGCACGCTGATCACTCGTCCGGAGTTCAGCGGCTTCGCGGCATGGCCGGCCAATGCGCAACTCGGCACCCTGAGCATGAGCTGGGGGATGGGTCCGATGTTCCGCTTCCCCAAGTTCCAGGCGTTCGTGGCGAGCGGGCGGTGGGCAGCGGCCGCGGAGGAGTGCAAATTCAACCCGGACGAAGGCACCATCCGCTATCGCAACAAGCTCGACCGAATGTACTTCCTCCTTGCTCAGAAGGTCGCCGACCAGCACCTGCCCGTCGAGTACTTGGTCATTGCGCTCGACTCGGTCTTGGCCGTTCAGCACGGCCTGTGGATGCTGGGCTACAACCCCGGTCCCCAAGACGGTGGGGACGGCCCGAAGACCCAGGCCGGAGTCAGGTCCTTCCAGACCGCCGTGGGTCTGCCGGCCAACGGCGCCTGGAATGACCCGGCCACGCGGATGGAGTTGGCCGGCGCGCTGGCCTCCGACGGATGGACGATCGCCGGCTGACCAGTCCATGCGGCCTGAACGAACACTCACCGAAACTCAGGATCATCTCAACGAAACGGAGTCCACCATGTCATTCACCATCGAAATGAGTCATCCGCTGGGTCCCGCATCGCAACAGGGCGGTTATGGCGGGCCAGGGGTCGGCGGTCATCAGGGTCCGCACTGGTACATCGCATTCGGCATGGATCTGGCGGCACCCGCCGGCACCAGCGTGTTCGCCGCATTCGATGCGCACCTGACCAAGGTGCAGCAGCACGTACCGGCCGCCGACACCGGCGCCGTTTACGGCGCCCAGCTGTTCATGCGCTCACCCAACGACATGATGGGCGCCTTCTACACCCACATCACAGGCGTGCCGGCCGCGCTCACGGTCGGGTCAAGGGTCTCCCGCGGCGACTACCTGGGCCGGATCTACGCGTCCGGAGGAATCTCGGCGCACCTGCACATGGCCCTCGTCGAGATCATCGGCGGCGCCCCGAACGGCCAATACACCGGTGTCAACCTCTACAACAGCTTCCTCAACACGCCGGGACCGTGGACGGTCACGTTCTTCCAGAACGGCACCCCGCCGAGCATCACCGCAGGCGGTGGGGGACCGACCACGATCGACCTGTCGTCCCTGCGCGGCGTTCAACAGGGTCTGGCCGCACTCGGGTTCGATCCGGGCCCAATCGATGGGATCAACGGGCCACGGACGCGAGCGGCCGTCTCCGCCTTCCAGAGCCAGGTGATGCTGATGAGCCCGCCGACCGGATCGGCCGATCCCGTGACCAAGGCCGTGCTGGCTGCCAAACTCCGCCTCGCCGGCTTCGTTGTGGTGGGCGCCTAGCGTGGCCCGGACTGTCGGACGATGTCGTCCCAACCATCCACCTCATTGAAGGATTCGAGGTCATCATGGAAAAGTGCTTCGCAGGTTCTGCTTCGGGAGCGAACACCGAAACCCTGTCGATAGTCGGCAACATCGTCGAGGTGGTCGTCATGGTGGACTACCTGACCCATCGAGTGTCCAATGGTGGTGCTCCGATCGTCTTCGACGCTCCCGGTGCAACGGACTTCTTCGATGTCAAGGGAGATCGCTGTGAGCAGTTCGCCCGCTTCCTCAAGCTCAAGAACGCGCACGTCGACCAGGCACTGATCGATGCCTTCTGCCGTCAGAGGAAGGTCCGCGATGGGGACAAGAGCATGGTCCCGGACATCATCACCCACGAAGGCGCCCTCAGGGAGTTCTACGAGGTCAAGCCCGCCTCAACGACGGGACGAAGAGACGGCCGGCAGAAGATCCGCAACTTCTGCGAACTGAACGCCGGCCACGGCATGCCGTACTGTTCAGACCCCAACCCGGAAGGGGGCGCCGTACCGCGGGGGAACACCTACAACCCGAACTACCGCAGAGTGTTCTGGAGAGGGCAGTACAGCAGCATTCCGGCTCAGGTATCGCTGCGCTTCGAACGCGATTCCGACTCCTTGGTGCTCTACCGGTTCTGCGTCGAAGTGACCCCGGAGGTGGTCAACGAAACGGTTCTCCTGTTGCTGGTGAAGGCGGCCATCGTCACACTCATTCTCACGCGTGGTGCCGCCATAGGTGTGCTGGTGCCCGCGGCCGCCGCCTATCTGCTTTTCATGCGATCGCCGTTGCTGGGCAGCGTGGGCCAAAATGGCGCCAACGGGCGGGCCGACGCCAAGTACGCGCAGCGGCTCTTGAATCAATGGCGAGCGCCTCGCGGATTGCCTCTGCTTGCTGTGGATGGCGTGCCGGGCAACAACACCATCACCGCCATCCGTGACTTCCAGCGCGCCGAAACACCTGCCTGGGTCGACGGTCTCATCGAACCGGGGAGAAACACGATCAAGCGAATGGAGACGCTCTTCCTCAACTCGCTCAATGACGGCTTCGACGCGTCCATCATCAACGATGGTGAACGCCGGGAATGGGTGGACGATGTCACCTACGCCGCGGCCCTGTTGGCACCAGGCAATCAGGATCCTGCGCCCGCGCCGGGGGAGGCCGTGGTCGTGCCGATCGAGCCGAACGCGGTCGTCGTGACCGAACTCCAGCAGATCCTCGACATGGTGCATGACGCAGATTTCGGCCCGAATCAGTAGCGAGATGGGGCAAGACGGCCAGTGCGCCTTGGCACTGGCCAGACTGTGGAAACGGCCTGCCCTCAAGCACCCGGCGCGTGCGTGAACTCAGAGTTGGAGATGGACGCGGAGCGCGTCGTCCAGTTCGGCCATCAGGTGGTCGAAAGACGCCCGATTACGCGGCCGAGCCGCTCGACCGAGACCGAACGAACCTGTTCGGCCTGGGCTTTCGAATCCACGTGGATGCCCGTTTCGGCAGCGGGGAGGAGAACTTGAAAGGGGAAGACCCGAGTGGTGTTGCTCGTCACGGGGACCACGGTGACCACACCACGACCCAGCCGGGCTGCGGTGGCGTTGGCATTGTCATTGCTCACGATCACCGCTGGCCGACGCCTGTTTGCTTCGCCCGTTCCTACCACGGTAGCTTTCCCGCTCGTGTCCCCTTGCCCACTCTTGGGCGCGGATCAAGTGCGTGGGGGTCGGCCCGCCGGACTGGCCGAGTTCCATGAGGACCGTCGCGAGAATCGGCGATCAAACGGCTCAACATGAGCCGCGAACACGGCCCAACTCAAGTGCTCTGTCGGCTCACTTCCAGTTGACACAACGCAGCTAGTTCCAGCCGTCGGCGGACGGGCGGGGCCGTCGGGAGGAGGGCCCGTGAGTTCCCGGCGCGGATACGCGGTAGGGTCCAGTCATGGCTGATCGTGGGCATCTTTTCGTGGTGCAGGCGGATCTGACAAGGCTCGCCGCCGATGCGTTCCTCATCCCATGCGACAGTGAGCTCCATGTGACTGGCACGTGGCGTCCATTCGTCGAGCCCGGCGCGCCCTGGCAGGCCAAGCATGAGTGGTTCCGGCCCGAAGGCGTCCAGCTCGAGGACGGCGTCGCGGTGCTGCCCGACCCGACCCCGAAGGACCCTTCCCCCGACCAGGTGGTGGGCCTGCGGGTGCTGGTCGATACCGTCGGCGTCGAGAGCATCCCGGCGATGGTGTCCAGGTCGTTGGACGCCGTGCGCCGCGCGGCCGCCCGCGCCACCCGGCACGGCGGCCGGGCGCTGCCGCTGGTCGCGTTGCCGATCCTCGGCGTCGGTCAGGGCAAGTTCCCCGGGCGCCGGGCCGAGGCCGTCCGTGAACTGGTCGGTCAGCTGCTCGACTTCGTGACGATTCACCCGATCGACGTCGCCCTCACCCTGCGGCGCACCGCCGACTTCGCCGCCGCCCAGTGGGAGCGCCAGCGCAGGACCCGTGACTTCGGCGCGGACTTCTGGCCGGAGCTGACCCCGGAACAGGGAGAGCTGGCCGATGAGCTCGGGACGAAGGCCGCCCACGGGGAGTTGTCGGTGTTCGCCGGAGCCGGCGTGAGCCGCCCGGTCGGGTTCCCCAGCTGGAAGGACCTGCTCCAGGGCCTGTCGCCTGACCAGAAGCTCGTGTTCACCGAGGAGACCGACTACCCGCAGGTCGCCCAGGACCTCAACCTGCCGGACTTGAACGACGAGGTGGCCAAGAAGCTCACCACCGGCAAGCACGCCCTCGCCCACGCGCTGCTGGTCGACCTGCGGACGCCGTCGCTGGTGACCACCAACTACGACCCCTGCTTCGAGAACGCCGCCATCGTGATCCACCAGGATGAGCCCTTGCGGGTTATCGCCCGCCAGTTGGTCATCGGCGGCGGGCCGTGGCTGCTCAAGCTCCACGGTGACGTCGCCTACCCCAAGACGATCGTGCTGACCCGAGGCCAGTACGACGCGCTCGAGAATGATCTCCCGGCGCTGCGCGGCGTGGTGCAGACCCTGATGCTGACGAGCCATCTGCTGTTCGTCGGGTTCGGGTTCGCCGACGACGACTTCCTCGCCATGTCCCAGGCCGCGCAGAAGGTGCGCGATCTGGCCACCGACCAGCCCGCAGACGCCAAAGCTGGCACCGCGATCGGGTTGTGCCCGCCTAAGGGGCGCACGTATGCCGAGCTGGATTACCACCATCTGCGCAGCGATCACGACCTGACTGCCGCTGCCCGCCAGCTCGAGATCCTGCTCGATCGCGTTGCTTGGCGGTGCCAGATCGCCGGACG
>Ga0334884_1003655_pt1 | contig 17015 bp, 15 predicted proteins | sample GraSluR1_MG_7_FD_207215 | JGI IMG/M metagenome (GOLD analysis project Ga0334884, IMG submission 207215) | Sludge microbial communities from methane-producing bioreactor in Wageningen University, Netherlands - Granular Sludge_12_05 R1 | ecosystem: Engineered > Bioreactor > Anaerobic >...
TAATAGGTTTGCTTGTCGGAACCGGCATTATTGGAAGTACCGCCTCCCCATTCCGTTGTGGCTATAAGGATATCCTCCTGTCCCAGTGAATTAAGAGTTACTGCAGCATTAAGTGCAGCAGCGCCACTTCCTATAATCAGTGTATTGACACTATAATATTCAAGTAAGTAACCACTTAGCTCCAGCCTTTCACTTTCCATCGGCGATAAGTTTTTTAAGCTCTTCACCATATATCTCACGGTCGCGTATTACACAACCACCCGGACGCATATTCCTTATAAGCCTTGTACAGCCCGAACAGGATATGCAGGTTTTTGAAGGATCCGCCTTACCTTTCTTCATCAGGTCAGCAGGCATTGAAGGGTAGGCAAATGAATTCCTGCCGAACCCGATCAGTGAAGCATCACCGTTTCTGATAACTGCAGCTCCAACATTTGGGGCGAAATGCCTCAGCCACGAATATGCTGAGCCTGTAAAATGAATCTCCGGAAAAACCTTCCGGAAAGATGATGTTGCATTTATCATCCTCATCACACCTGCAAGAGGGTGCTCATCAGGCAGGGGTTGTCCGGGCAAAGGAGCATTAAACGGCCTTGTCACATATGGATTGTAATATGGACTGCCCATGCTGATATTAACCAACCGGATACTCCTCGTTGCCAGCTCATGAATTAACATTACGGGCTCATCAAAATCGGGGCTGCCATTATCATCCACACCAAACCCGCCCGTATAAAGATCAGAAACATTCAGCCGTGTAGTCATTATAAGTGGATCGGCCTCATATTTAATCCTGTCATAAGTCTCGAGGAAATAACGGAATCTCTTTTCGGGCTCAGGTCCTCCATAAATGGAGTCTTTTCTGCTTTTTGCAGCAAGCAGGTCTATCATAAGATATCCGTGGCAGGCTTTCAGGTCAATGGCATCAAATCCCGAACGGACTGCAAGTCTTGATGCGACAATATATTGATCCTGTATTCTTTTCAGATCATCATCAGTAAGTATATACGGATCCTTTCTGTCAATCAAGGGATTGGGAGCGGCAGCCAGAGGTTCAGGTTTTCCCTCAGGATTGCTGTAACGCCCGGAGTGTGTCAGCTGGATTACAAGCAGCGGATCATATCCGTGCTTCATGGCAGCTTTTCTGATACTTTCAGCCAGCCTGGCAAAATCATCTGCATTCTGCATGTTCAACCATAGCTGGCGGGGATTTGATCTTCCTTCACGGCATACCGATACTGCCTCCCACCAGATTATTCCGCTTAATCCCCCGGCAAACCTCAGGTAGCGTCGCTTTGTCAGGTCTGAAGGAGAACCGTTTACCTCCGAATCGTAACCCTCCATCGGCTGTACGACAAACCGGTTGCTGATTTTTATATCATCAAGAAAAAGAGGCTGAAAAAGAGGATCCGCTTCATCTGACCAGGGAAGGTCAAAATCAAGCTCCTTCGCTTTAGAGATAAGCTCTGATTTGCTTTTAAACCTGAACCGCTCGTGCATCCGGATGAGTTTTTCCGGATAAATATAACATTTCTCGCCCGGATAATTGCGTGTGCCGCAGCAAATAAGTAAGACTAAAAGAATCCGCCTCCGCCTCCGCCTCCGCCTCCGCCTCCGGTCCGGCCAAAACGGGGGTTCACAACATTATTAAATATTGAACCAAATGTATAAGTAATGCTTAAACCGCCTCCGATCTGAAATCTGGTTGCCTGTTCCTTGAGGCGTAAAAGTCTTTCAGCTTCGCTTAAATCGCCTTTTCTGAGATTAAGCTGGTTATTGATGTACCCTGCTTCCCCGTTAATTGAAAATGAAAGTCCTCTTATGATCCGTATTCTGACAAAACCATTTAACTCGATACTGTTTTTTGAAAAATCATTGAAATAATTTGATCCGGTGAGTGAAAGGTTTACCGATCCCCAACTTTCCTGTACCTGATAGGCCAGCCTTAATTCCTGTTTGAAAAGGTTTTCTCTGGTTACGTTGTAAATTGAAGTGTCAATATAGCTGCTATACTGATAACCCGCACTGTACATAATTCTCAATTGCTTATGTGTGGCAATCGAATATGGATAAAGGTCGTACTCTATAGAGGGTAAGAATTCCTGGTTGAATTTATAGTTGGCTGATGTTGAAGCACCAAGGTCCCATCTTAATCCGATTGACCAGTGCTCCCCAAGGCTCTTCACAAAAAGAATATCTGCCGATTCACCGCTCCTGACATAAGTTGTATCCTGATCTTCCTCTATGAATCTTTGTCTGTTAAGGTCCTGACTGATATCAATTTCCAGTTTAATTTCGGGAGTAACTTTTGAAATTTCAATAGAATTCCTCAGGAAAAGTCTCCGGTAACTTTGTTCAGCGTTATATCTCGGGCTCGTTTGAATCTCAAAGAGCCAGTTATTCCACCTGTCAATAACCTCTTCAGTCTCAAGGTCCCTGTTATGCGATATGGTTATCTCATTTATCAGGGGGGTGCGGGCGACATAACGCATCAACCCCATTTTAAGAAGGTTAGTGCGCTGTTCCCTTATTATGGTACTCGTAAGATCGGGATTGCTTGAATATACAAGAGTATCGTTCATCCCGGCATATTGACCCAGTCCCTGAAACCTGTAGGTATACTGCCTGCCGCCGCTGGCAGCATTCTGGTCAGTAACAAGCACAAAAATCTGAGCTTCCTTTACATCTCTTACATAGTTGACATAAGGGATCTCCTGCCTTGTATAATTCATGTCGCACGTACGGCAATCGAGAAAAACCCTGACCGCCCTGCTCCTCGGTGTCTCGAGGGGAATATCCACATCCTGTCCGGCAAGTGGCAAAGAGAAGAAAAGAATGAACAGAAAAAAACTTACGATGGATGAAATCTTATTCATAATAAATGCTTATAATCAAATAAAATAGTGTAAAAACTTCATTTTACTGAATCCCTTATGACCGATTCAGGCGCAAATATGGAAATAAGAATTAAAACAGGGTATATCCCCGGTGATCGGAAGTACAACAATTAATTATTTTTAACACTTTCAGATGCTCCTGCTGCCTGCTGCCTGCTGCCTTCCGCCCCTTCCTCTTCCTCTTCCTCCATCCAGTCATACACCGGCGCCTGAGGTCCCTCCTTCCTGTAAATGACCGAAAGCAGAACCCCTGAAATGAATCCCAGCATGTGTGATTCCCACGAAACATTCTTGTAGATCCCCGGGAATATCCCCCAGACCATCGATCCATATAGGAACACAATCAACAGGGAGAGTGCAATAAGTCTGAAGTAACGCCTGATTATGCCGCTGAAAAAAAGAAAGGAGGCCAGCCCGTATACAAGTCCGCTGGCTCCTATATGCCACGCTTCGCGTCCTCCAAGCCAGACCAGCATTCCGGTTAAAAGGTATGTGAATGAGAAGATCTTTACAGCTAACTCGGAATAGAAATAGAAAAGTGCTGTGCCAAGAAAGAAAAGAGGCAGGCTGTTATTGAAAAGATGTTCAGCATCGGAATGGATGAAGGGAGATAACACTATCCCGGGGGTTCCCTTCAGAGTCAGGGGATATATACCGGCCCGGGAGAACTCAGCATCGAAAAGTATTTCTGCAATCTTAACAAGCCACATCAATGCAACAAACAATGCCGGAACAATTATGCTCAGAAGAAATTTCTTCCTGTAAAAAGCTCCTTCACTTATCTGATGTGATTCTGACATAGGCTAAAACGTTAAGGAGGGGCAACAGTGCTATGGTTCCACTTTTGACTACTCACTACTCACTACTCATCACTCACTACTCAATCTCTTCCCGGAAAAACAATCCCTGCTTCCTTCCTTATCCGGTCAAGTGTTCTGATAAGGTCCAGACTAAAGGAGAGAGGTACAACACTGCTTTCAGTCTTACCTTCCGAAAGGCATCTCATCACCTCTTCGGCTTCCCAGTGATAACCCATTGCAGGGGGACTGAAGAGATGCTCCTGCTTTTCTTCTCCGTGTGGCTGGACAATCACCCTCTGGTTCATATCGCGACCCCTTAAGATGGTAAGATTCCCCTTTTCACACAGAAGTTCACATCCTATCCCGGCATTTGTCCCGAAAGAGCTATACAGAGTTGCCATGCGTCCGTCGTTATATCTGAATATTATGCTTATCGATTTTTCGGATCCGGAAGGTGCAAAGAGAGCTGATGCCTTTATCTCATCCGGTACCCCAAGATAAGTAAGGGCATCGATAACAGGATAAATGCCTATGTCGAGAAGAGAACCTCCACCAAGTGAAACGTTAAATTTACGGTCATCCGGGACGTATGGGGGAATAAATGAAAAATATCCGTGAAGATGGAGAGGGCGGCCCATAACACCCGAATTCAGTATCTCTTCTGCCTTCATGTAAAATGGCTGAAACGGTGGCCAGAGTGCCTCCATCAGGAAAATATCCTGCTTCTTTGCTTCCTGTATCATCTCCTCAACCTCACGGCTGTTGAGCGAAAAGGCCTTCTCGCAGATCACAGCTTTCCTGTTGCCGAGACATAGCATAGTCTGCTCATAGTGGTGTGAATGAGGCGAAGCAATATAAATTATCTCAACTTCCGGATCTTCCGCCAGTTCTTCATAACTGCCACAGGATTTCATAAAACCATGCTCCCCCGCGAATTTCTCTGCCCGTTCGATATCGCGTGAGCCAACAGAATATAACTCTGCGTTATCGAGAATCTTTAATCCCCCGGTAAATTTGGCAGCCATTTTCCCCGGAGCCATAATGCCCCATTTGTATCGGTTCATATAAATAAATATTTTGATAAATATAGGAATTCCTTAATCAACGCGAAATTGTCCTGGTGCATGTAAAATCATGTTTTTGTGCATTTCTTCACAAAAAGTCCGAAATCCCGGCAACATCTGCCTTTCTTACCTTTCTCCTTTATTGTTGATTTATAGCTTATTAAATAATAATTCAAAAAAACATTAAATTTTTTAGTACTATGTATTGCATAGTATAAATATTATTATATATCTTTGCATTGTAATGTTATATATATTTTAGAGTAGTAAATAATTTATAGTTCTATGAAACCTCTATGTTATCCAAACTCAAACAATCATGAATATAAACAACAAACATAGAGGTTCCATGTGGCCATTAAAAATAAAACCATATACACATGAAATTAACAATCAGCATTAATCTTGGCGGTTACTCATTCAATATTGATGAGGACGCCTATGCCGAACTGAAAAGATATATAAGGAGTCTTGAACTGCATTTTGCAGAAGAGGAGAGTTCGGCTGAGATACTGTCCGACATAGAATCGCGTATGTCGGAACTGTTTCGTGCGAGGATTACCGGTTATAAACAGGTAATTACGATCGAGGATGTGCGCGAGGTTTGTTCCGTTCTGGGAACCCCCGAGGACATCTCCGACAGTGAAAAAACCACAACCGGTGACAGGTTTGCATCTTCCGGCTATCACCGGATGTATCGCGACCCTGACAACAGGATCATAGGCGGGGTTTGTGCAGGCATGGGAGCCTACTGGCGGATCGAACCCTGGATAATAAGGATCATTTTCGTTATTCTGGCCATGATGGGCGGACTGGGGATACTGGTTTATCTTATTCTTTATATCGTTTTGCCCGAAGCCAAAACCACTGCCCAGAAGATCGAGATGAAGGGAGATCCGGTTAACATTCACAACATCAGGGAGTCGGTTAAAAAGGAATTCGATAATGTCCGCAGAAACATGAAACTCTGATTTCTTCAAGGTGTGTTATTATTCTTTCTAAAAATTTTTAATACTTCATATTATGGATTTGGAAAATACAAAAGCACAGATGCGGAAGGGCATACTTGAATATTGCATTCTTTCGGTACTGTCAAAAAACTCGTGCTACGCAAGTGATATTATCAGGGAACTTAAAGAGGCAAAGGTGATTGTTGTGGAAGGCACGCTCTATCCTTTGCTTACAAGACAGAAGAATGCAGGTTTGCTGAGCTACCGGTGGGAAGAATCCCAGCAGGGGCCACCCAGGAAGTACTATGAGCTCACAGCCGAGGGGATTAACTATCTTAAGGATCTTGACAAATCGTGGGGTGAGCTTGTTGAATCGGTAAAGCTTATCAGATCGAAGTAACCATTTGCTAACTAATTAATATTGAAAACAATGGATAAAACAGTTAAAATAAATCTCGGTGGTTCGCTGTTCCAGATTGATGAGGATGCTTACCGGATCCTTCGTGATTACCTTCAGGCAATTGATACCCGGCTTCGCAATGTAGCCGGAGCTGCCGAGACCCTTGAAGATATTGAATTGCGCATTGCGGAAATCTTTCTGTCTCAGAAGATCACTGCAGGAATAATTTCACGTGAAAATGTTGAGGCTATGATGTCGATCATTGGCAAACCTGAAGATTTTGAAACGGATGAAGATGAAACAGTACCGCCTCCCTTCTCACGGGAGGGACAGAGACTTTACAGAAATCCCGATGATTCGATCATCGGCGGAGTATGCGGGGGCATAGGAGCATTTCTTAATACCGATCCGGTCTGGTTCAGAATACTTTTCATAGTAACTGCGCTCTTTTTTGGAATCGGTTTTTTTGTTTATCTGGGTTTATGGATAGCACTTCCTTCCGCTCCGGCCGGGACCAGCCGGAGAGATATGTACGGAAGAAAAAGGAGTTCATCATCCGGATATGTCCCATCCCGCAACACTCAGGGCACTTATGCCGGATCGAACATAGGCAATGCATTTAACGAGGTTTTCAGGGCTCTGGGCAGAGTATTCTTTATCATTGTACGCGTTTTTCTGGTGATTATCGGTGTCTCATTTGTAATGACCGGCTTCCTTGCAATGGTCACATTTGTTATGGTGTTCTTTTTCAGGTATCCCGGATATTTTTCCACTGAAGCTTTCGGGCTAAACTTTTTCTACCTGCCCGATTTTCTCAGCTATATTGTTTCTCCTGCTGTTGCACCATGGATAATTGTGCTGCTGTCGCTGGCAATAATTCTGCCATTGCTTGCATTGATATACTGGGGTGTCAGGATGATATTCTGGTTCCGCGCAAGAGACGGTGTGATCGGATTGATATGCCTTGTGCTGTGGGTCATCAGTATTGCTGCCCTTTCACTTATACTCTTCAATGAGGGGGTCAGCTTCGCAGAAACTTCAAAAACCTCTTCAGTCGAGATTATTGAAGATGCGCCTCAAAAGCTTTACATAGTATGCGATAATTCAATAGATGAGCTTCGGTTCGATAAAGACATTTCCGTACCCGATGAGAATTACCGGCTCTATTTCCGCGATGATGACAAAAATCTGTATGTGAATACGCAGTTCAGCATCAGCACCTCAAACGACAGTTCGCTCCGTATTGAAATAAGAAAACGTTCTGCCGGCCGGAGTAAATCAGACGCCAGGAAAAAAACAGAAACTCTTATTTACAATTACACCATCTCAGGCGATTCTATCCTGATCGATGAATATTTCACCATCCCGGAAGATTCCAAATGGTCGTGCGATAATGTGGGAGTGATCCTGCAGATTCCAACAGGCACCATAGTGCAATTTGACACTGTATCTGAGAACATGTTCAGACCGAATTTCTACTTCAATCGTGACTTCGACTCAAAAACCATATACAGTAGCGGTAAAACATGGATAATGACCGATGAGGGTCTTAAGAGATCCGCAAACTGAAAAATCCTTCAGCAAAGTTCCTATTTACCATTGTTGGTCATAAAAGCCTCCGGTGATTGCCTTATGTCACCGGAGGTTATTTGTTAACCTAATGTTAAAATTCAGATATTGTTATTGCAGTTCCGATAGTTTACTTAATTTCGGTGTCTGATTTAATTAACTAACCTTTTAAGCAAAACATGAGAAGATTATTAATCCTGATGGTGACAACGCTCCTGTCATGTCAGAGCTGGGCCCAGATACAATCTGTTCAGACTGACACTCTCCGTAAAGATGCACTGAATGTTTATATGGAGACAAGTGATTTTATCCGCAGGGAGATCCCTTACGTTAATTATGTAAGGGATATTAAAGATGCCGGTGTATATATAATTTCCACGAGTCAGTCTACCGGCTCAGGAGGCCGGGAGTACACTTATTTTCTGATCGGACAGAACAGGTTTTCCGGTATGCGAGACACAATAACCTTTGTTTCATTTCCCGATGAGACTACCGAGATGATAAGGCAGAAACAGGTCAACACCCTGAAAATGGGTCTTATGAGGTATGTGATGAAAACACCGCTTGCGCAATATATGAGAATACTATTCAGCGAACCCCTCTCGGAGAGTGTGGCCTCAGACAATTGGAACAGCTGGGTTTTCCGATCATCCGTAAGCGGTTATCTCAACGGGCAGAAGACCTATAAGTCAAACTATATATCCGGGACTGTCTCGGCAGGCAGAATAACGGAGGACTGGAAAATCAATCTCAATGCACGGTACTACACCAGTACAAGTAAATACATAATCGGTGACAACACTATTGAAAGCAACAATAATTCAAAATATATCAACGGCCTTATTGTGAGAAGCATATCGGATCACTGGTCAGTCGGGGGATCTTTCAGGGCCGGTGCCGCAAGTTACAGCAATGAAAAGATGATGTTCAACATTCTGCCGGGGATTGAATATGATCTTTTCCCATACTCTGAATCCACAAGGCGGCAGCTGAGGATCCTATATTCTGTCGGATTCAAGTATGTTAATTACATCGATACGACTATTTACGATAAAACCCGCGAACCACTGTGGCTCCACTCTCTGCTGGCATCTTACCAGGTAGTGCAGAAATGGGGTTCTGTGGATGTTAGTCTGAACTACAGTAATTATTTTCACGACTGGTCGAAGAACAATCTCTCACTTTACGGTTATCTAAGCCTCAGGATAGCAAAAGGGCTCTCAGTGAACTTCGGGGGTGGAGCCTCGCTGATTCATGATCAGCTTGGTTTGTTAAAACAGAACCTCTCGACGGATGAAATATTGCTGAGACGGAAAGAACTTGAAACACAGTATGAATATTATACGAGTTTCGGCTTTACATATACATTCGGATCCATCTATAATAATGTTGTCAATCCAAGATTCGGCAGCTCATCCGGAGGAGGGATGACCATCATAATGAACTGAGCCTTATTTTATTCACTACCGCATGCCGGTCTGATATGTCTGAATCTTACTGAAAATATTATCTTTGATTCCGGTGCCGGCTTTGATTTTATCCGAACCTGGCTGTACGTCAAGATGATACTTCATAGCCGCTCAAGAATAATATTGTACCTGTGCGGAAAGATGATCATAAAATGGAGGAACGGACACGTGTTATCAGGAGTGTTACCCTGACCGGTTCTCTGGTTAATATTTTACTGACTGCCGGAAAGATCCTTGCCGGGATTGCCGGTAAAAGTTCGGCAATGATTGCCGATGGTGTCCATTCACTTTCCGACCTGGCGACAGATTTCATCGTAATATTTTTTACAGGGATTTCAGGTAAAGAGAGAGACAGTGATCACCAATACGGCCACGGCAAGTTTGAGACTTTTGCAACAATGCTTATCAGCTTTGCACTTATTGCCGTCGGAATCGGAATATTATGGTCAGCTTTGGAAAAAGTGATTGGTTCTTTTAAGGGAATCATTATTGAGCAGCCGGGCATGATAGCCCTGTATGCCGCCCTTGTTTCAATTATCAGCAAGGAATGGTTATTCTGGTATACGAAAGCAGCCGGAAGGAAAGTAAAAAGCCAGGCTCTTGCGGCCAATGCCTGGCATCATCGCTCCGATGTTTTTTCCTCAATTGGGACGGCACTTGGCATATCTGGAGCCATATTCCTGGGAGAAAAGTGGAGGATCCTTGATCCTCTGGCCGGAATCGTTGTGAGTCTCTTCATCCTTAGGGTAGCAATCAGGATTGCGGGCCCCAGCATTCAGGAACTGCTTGAAAGCTCTCTCCCAGCAGACGCAAGGAACGATATCTCTGAAATAATTAAAACCACCGTGGGAGTAAAATGCTTTCACAATCTGAGGACCCGGAAAATTGGCGAGTCGGTTGCAGTGGATGTTCATATTAAGGTCGACAGGGGAATGTCAGTTGAGTCTTCGCATGAGATAGCGACAGAAATAGAGGAGAAGATAAAGGAGAGATTTGGGCTCCGCTCACATATCGGCATACACATCGAACCTTATTACGGGAAGGAGAATTGCTGAGAAATGCACATGTGGGCAACAAATTAAATAACAGATTATTATACTTATATGGCAGGAAAGAAGGGTAAAAAGTTCAGTGATCGTATTTTTGGCGCAATAGAAAAAGCCGGTAATGCTCTTCCCCATCCTGCAGCGCTTTTCGGCATATTCGGCCTGATAACAATTCTTGTTTCTGCAGCCGGTCATTACCTGAACTGGGAAGGTGTAAATCCCTCTACGGGAGAGAGCATCAGGGTCGTTAATCTAATGTCGAAAGAGGGGCTCCACCGGATCCTTCTCGAAATGGTGAATAATTATACCGGGTTTGCTCCGCTGGGCATAGTAATGGTCGCTATGCTGGGGATCGGAGTTGCCGAGAGCAGCGGGCTGATAAAAGCTGCCATAAATGCCCTTCTTCTCAAGACACCAAGGAATCTTGTCACATTTATGATAGTGACTGCCGGAATCCTTTCAAACGTTGCATCTGACCTGGGGTATATTCTTATAATCCCGCTGGCAGGATTGATCTTTCATTCACTGGGGCGACATCCCGTCGCAGGGATGTCGGCTGCATTTGCCGGGGTGAGCGGCGGTTTCAGCGCCAACCTTCTTATAGGAACCATCGACCCGCTGCTGGCAGGATTATCAACAGAAGCTGCCAGGATAATCGATCCTGATTATTATGTGACACCGACAGCCAATTACTATTTTATGGCCGTATCGACATTAATAATTGCTGCTGCAGGAACATGGGTGACAAGAGCATGGATCGAACCGCGCCTCGGTAATTATACAGGTGATGTGGAGCAGGAACCGATTGAGGATCTTTCTGCCGCTGAAAAGAAGGGGCTTAAGTGGGTTCTCTTAACGCTGTTTATGTGGATACTGATTTTCTGTGCAGGACTGATTCCCGACAACGGTTTCCTGAGAGGACCGGACAACACAGTGATCCACTCCCCGCTACTGAAGGGTTTTATTGCGATACTATTCCTTGTAGCATCATCATGCGGCATTGTATACGGATTTATAGCCGGCACATACAGAAAACACGGCGATGTCTATTCAGGCATGGCGGTAAGCTTTAAAGGCATGGTGGCATTTCTTGTGCTGGTCTTCTTTGCGGCCCAGTTTGTAGCCTGGTTCAGGTGGAGCAACCTTGGCCTGCTGATAGCCATAAAAGGGGCTGCCATCCTGAAAGATATTGACCTGGGCCTCATACCGATAGTAATACTTTTCACTATCTTTTCGGGCTTCATTAATATGTTTATGGGCAGCGCCTCGGCCAAATGGGCCTTAATCGGCCCGGTTTTTATCCCTATGTTCATGCTTCTGGGCTACTCACCTGAATTATCACAGGCAGTCTTCCGGATAGGAGACAGCGTTACCAATGTCATCTCACCAATGATGAGCTTTTTCGCACTCATAATAGTATATTACCAGAAATATGATGAAAAAGCCGGCATAGGAACATTGATAGCCACAATGCTTCCCTATTCCATTGTATTCTTCATCGCATGGACCATGCTCCTGGTAGTCTGGATATTGTTAGGTATTCCTCTGGGCCCTGAAGCAGGCCTCTATTATGCCAACCCCTCCCCCATGGAGTAATCATATTATTTGCCACTAAAGGAATTTTTTATATATTACCAACTGGTTTGACTTTTATACAATTAATTATGAATACACGCAAACAAACATTTGAAAAGGCCGAACTGACAGTAATCAGCTGGATGGCAAGAAACGGGCTTATGCTGCTGCGCATAAACATTGGCATAATCTTCTTCTGGTTTGGATTCCTGAAGTTTTTTGAAGGGCTGAGCCCTGCTGAAGACCTTGCAATAAGAACAATTGATACGCTTACCTTCCATCTCCTTCCCGCGAAAGTCATTATTTACGGGCTGGCCATCTGGGAGGTTCTGATAGGACTGGGAATGCTTATAAATCGATTTATGAGGGCTACTCTGCTGTTGCTTTTCCTTCAGATGCTCGGAACATTCACTCCCTTATTCCTCTTTCCCTCCGAGGTATTTCATGTTTTTCCGGTGAGCCTGACTCTCGAAGGCCAGTATATTGTTAAAAACATCATAATAATAGGCGGTGCATTCGTTCTTGGGGCAAAACTCAGGAACGACAGAATTGTAAACCAATCATAATTTTATGAATCAATTATTACAGAAAGTAAGAAACATATATAGGGAGGGATGTGTAACCATAACGTTGAATACGCATCGCACAAGACCCGACAATGAAAAAGATCCCATAAATCTGAAAAATCTTGTAAAAGAGGCTGAAAAAAGGCTATTTAACGATTACGATAAAAGATTTGTATGGCCTCTGATGAAAAAACTGAACGATCTCGTTGATAATATTGACCATAGTCATAACCTTGAAAGTCTTGTAATTTTTGCCTGCCGGGATTTTGCAGAGTACACAAGGCTCCCCGTGAGCCTAGAGAACCGGGTGGTTGTTGATGACACTTTCGCATCCCGGGATCTGATAAGGGCCATGCACCAGCAGTCAGCCTATTATGTGCTGGTTCTGAGCAGACAGCAGGCCAGGCTTATTGAGGCCTTTAACGATAAGGAAGTTGAAGAAAAATCAGGCATCTTCCCGATAAAAAATAAGCTTTACACAACAGACAGGGAGAAACTGTCAACAGTAAAGGGACAGGATAATCTAATTGAAGAGTTCTTCAACAGGGTTGATAAAGCAGTGAACGAGACAATAAAAGATAATCCCCTGCCCATATTCCTGGCCACTGAAACACGGAACTACCATCACTATGTTAAGGTGACTGACAAAAAGGATCTTATTACCGGTCACATAAATCAGAACCGCGATGCAGAAAAAGCAGGAAGCATTGTGAATGAAGTGTGGCGGGCAATGATCGGACTCATTAAGAAAAGAAACCATGAAAGACTCGCTGAACTCAATAAAGCAGTGAGCACAAATAAATATATGACCGATTATAATGAGATCTGGAACGCAATTATAAATGGAAGGGGCAAAACACTCTTTGTAAGAAAGGGTTTCTTCAAGCCCGCATTACTTATTAACAACGAGGTTATTCCTGTGGATGAACATAAAAAGGATCAAAAAGGAATAATAGATGATATTATTGATGAGATGATAGATCAGAATCTTAAATATGGAGGTGACACTGTTTTCATAGAAGGGGATGAGATAAAGAAGTTCGGGAATGTGGTGCTCATCACAAGATATTAGCAAACTGCCATGGAAGATGAGATCAGAAGAAATGACAAAGAAACCCTGGCGTGGCACGCTTTAAGTAAAAAGCAACTTTTCAGCGAACTTAAGACGGGTCCTGACGGTCTGAGCCCTGATGAGGCATCAGGGCGACTGGATCACTACGGTGAGAACCGGCTTCCTGAAGGAAAAAAGGTTACCCTGTGGTCCATTATACTGCATCAGCTTCTTAATCCTCTCATCTTCATTCTTATTGCAGCAGCTGTAGCATCAATCCTCATTGGTGAAGGAAAGGATGCAATATTCATTTTTCTTGTCATTTTTATTAACTCTGCTCTTGGTACATTTCAGGAGTACAATGCTGAAAGGAGTGCCGAAAGCCTTCAGAAAATGATGAAAATCAAGGCAAGGGTAAAAAGAGAAGGCAGAGAAGCAGAATTACCATCAGAAAAAGTTGTTCCGGGTGATATTGTATTACTTGAGTCGGGTATAAGGGTTCCGGCAGACATACGTCTGATGGAAACATCTGGGCTGGAAGTTGACGAGAGTTTTCTGACCGGGGAATCTGTCGCTGCCATAAAACAGGTTGATGTCTTACAGAAGAAGCTTGGTGTGGCCGGCAGGACCAACATGGCATTTGCCGGCTCAACTGTCATGAAGGGCAGGGGCTTGGGGGTTGTTGTCGCAACCGGTATCGAGACACAGGTGGGGAAGATATCCAGCGATGTCGCCGGATCGGTATCTGCCAAACCTCCGCTCGTGAACCGGATGGAGAAATTTATAAGGCAGATAAGTATCTTTATTATAGCGCTCAGCGTAATTCTTGCTGTTATCTTACGGATGCAGGGCATGGATGCTGCAACCATTTTCTTTTTTGTTGTTGCCCTCGCAGTATCGGCTATACCTGAAGGCCTTCCGGTGGCATTAACCGTAGCCCTCTCCATCGCCACAAGGCGGATGGCAAAACGGAATGTTATTGTTCGTAAACTCACATCTGTAGAGAGCCTTGGCAGCTGCACTGTTATAGCCAGTGACAAAACCGGCACACTGACAGTTAACGAGCAGACAGCCAGGATCATAATCCTCCCCGACGGTAGTCGCTTTGAAATTGCCGGCCAGGGATATAACGGTGAAGGAAAAGTGTCTGAAAAGAATAATCCCGGTAAGGAAATTACTTATTCCGCTTCGGACGAGATTCAGCGAATTTGCAGAATCGCAGTTTTTGCCAATGAAGCATCGCTGTTAAAAGAAAAAGAGAACTGGGTTTACCATGGCGATGCAATGGATGTGGCACTGCTCGGGATGAGCTATAAACTGGGAATTGACCCCGAAGAATGGCGGGCAAAAAAAACTGCAATAGGTAAGATCCCCTATGAATCGGAAAGGAAGTTTTCAGCCTCATTCTGTAAGATAAACGGCGACGTTTATATTGGAGTGAAAGGCGCCGTGGAGACTATTATTGTTTTTTGCGATACCATGTCGTTAAATGGTTCTTCTGAAAAAATAAAGAAGGATAAGATTCTTGAAGAGGCTGAAAAAACTGCAAAAGAGGGCTATCGTGTTCTGGCCTTTGCCAGCGGGGATTATCCCGACTTCAAAAAGAAAGAGGTTTACGAGGATGAAGATATTCCTCCACTGACTTTTTATGGCCTTGTAGCTTTCATGGACCCATTGCGGCCGGAGGCAGGGAAATCTGTTAAGGAGTGCCATGATGCGGGTATTAAGGTGATTATGATAACCGGCGACCATCCGGAGACTGCCGGCACAATTGCCGGGGAACTGGGCATCAGTGATAAGACCACCCGGGTTGTAACAGGACAGATGCTTTCTGAAGCAGGAGCGGCCGATACGCGTGATTTTGAAAAGCTCGTGGCATCCACAACAGTTTTTGCCCGGGTCTCCCCTGGCCAGAAACTCGAAATAGTTGATGTTCTTATCCGAAAGGGTGAGTTTGTCGCCGTAACGGGCGACGGTGTGAACGATGCACCGGCATTAAAACGTGCAAACATCGGTGTGGCAATGGGTTCCGGGACCGATGTGGCCAAAGAGGTTGGGGCAATGATTGTTATTGATGATAATTTCTCGTCAATTGTTGCAGGAGTTGAAGAGGGTCGTTTTGCCTATGACAATGTCCGTAAGGTGATTTACCTGCTTATCTCAACAGGAGCAGCAGAGGTTATCCTTTTTATTGCATCAATCATGGCAGGCTTACCGCTTCCCCTCCTCGCCGTTCAACTGTTGTGGTTAAACCTGGTGACCAACGGAATACAGGATGTTGCTCTTGCCTTTGAAGGGGGTGAACCCGGCGCCATGAAACGTCCTCCACGCTCTCCGTCAGAAAAGATCTTCAACCCTCTTATGATCAAACAGACACTGGTATCAAGCATAATTATTGGTGGAATCGTTTTCGGAGTGTGGTACTGGCTTATTAATTACACCCGGCTGGATGAAGCCTATGCAAGAAATATCATTCTTCTGCTGATGGTCTTCATGCAGAACTTTCATGCATTCAATTGCCGTTCAGAAAGGGTGTCAGCCTTCAGAGTGCCACTGAAAAGGAATCTTTTCCTTGCATTTGGCGTTCTGGCAGCCCAGGGCATTCATATCCTCAGTATGCAGCTTCCCTTTTTGCAGAACATCCTTAGAACGGAACCTGTAACCTTTAATCAATGGCTTTATCTGATTGCTCTGGCCCTGCCCGTGTTACTGGCAATGGAACTATTCAAATTCTTCAATAAATCCGGTAAATAAGAAATTTTGTTTATCTTCAGGGAGTTAATGCTCATTCGGAGATTCGCTGTTCCACAACATTAAAAGCAAATACAATGTCAACAGATATTCTTTCAATGAAGCTCGGGCTCGACAGCTGCTACCTGATTCGAAGTAAACATATTGTAATGGTCGACGGAGGCGTGCCCAATAAACTGAATGCCTTCAAGAGGAAACTGAACAGGTTTCATGTACACCCGGAAGAGATCAGGCTGATCATACTTACCCACTCACATTTTGATCATGCGGGTTCAGCCAGAGATATCAGAGATTACACCGGCGCAAAGATCCTGCTTCATGAAAAGGATTATGAATATCTGGAAAAAGGAGAGATGTGCATACCTAAAGGTGTGAATATATGGGGTAAGATAAGCCAGCCTCTGCTTTTTCCGGTTCTCAGGAGAATTAAATTCCCTCTTTTCGAACCTGATATAATTATGAAGGGTGAAGAGTACCCCCTCGATGAATTCGGGATCGATGGTAAAGTCATTCACACACCCGGTCATACTCCCGGCTCGATAAGCGTGCTGCTTAAGACAGGAGAAGCTTTTGTGGGTTGCATGGCACATGACGGATTCCCTTTCCGTTTAAATCCGGGGTTGCCAATATATGCCAGTGATATTGATGAAATTAAAAAAAACTGGAAATCGTTAATTGAAAAAGGGGCGAAAATCATTTTCCCCGGGCATGGCAATCAGTTCTCCGTGGAAGTTATTAAATCAGTAATATGATACTATCCTGGAAAGAAATAATCACCTTAATTCTGCTTATGCCTTCTCTGAACCTTTCCGGCTGCAGAAACGGAAATACAGGCAAAGAGGCTGCTGTAACCGCAACAGAAAAGAATTATAATCCG